>Ga0157370_10002477_pt1 | contig 22268 bp, 13 predicted proteins | sample C35metaG_FD_113463 | JGI IMG/M metagenome (GOLD analysis project Ga0157370, IMG submission 113463) | Corn rhizosphere microbial communities from Kellogg Biological Station, Michigan, USA - C3-5 metaG | ecosystem: Host-associated > Plants > Roots > Rhizosphere > Soil | place: USA: Michigan...
ATTATATGGATTATTATGCGAACACTTACGCAATTAACCAGTATTTAGTCAGTATAGGATTCGTGGTACTATCCGTGAATTATCGCCTCGGAATTGGTTATGGCTACGAGTTTCAGAATCCTGCACATTCGCGGATCTATGGAGCGGCAGAATATAAAGATATCAAAGCAGCAGGGGAGTGGCTTGCTTCCCAAAAGAATATTGATCCAAAAAGAATCGGCATTTATGGCGGGTCTTATGGTGGCTTTCTGACGGCCCTTGCGCTGGCTCATGATTCGAAACTCTTCTCGGCAGGTGTGGACATTTCGGGAATGCATAATTTTATGCATGACCTTCCGGACGAAAAAGGCGAACAGGCACCCGATGTTGAACTGGCAAAGAAACTGATCTGGGAATCATCACCTGTGGCTTATCTGAATAGCTGGACATCACCGGTGCTCGTTATTTCCGGTGATGATGATGGTAATGTTCCTTTTTCCCAAAGTATTGATCTTGTAACAAGATTCCAGGAAAAAGGATTTCCTTTTGAAAGCCTGGTGGTTCCTGATGAAACGCATCATTGGATGAAATATTCCAACATGCTGAAAATGGATAGTGCAACCGCTGAGTTTCTTGAAAGAAAACTGGAAGTGAAACAAAATACTTCTTCTTTAAATGGAAAAATAATTTGTATCGATGCAGGTCATGGAGGCACCGCTTCAACGGATCAATACAGGAAAGGACCAACAGGTGAAAGAGAAGAATGGATCAATTTGCGGGTGGCGAAATTATTAAAAAAGAAGCTGGAAGAAAAAGGCGCAAAAGTGGCCATGACAAGAACCGATGACGTCTTTGTGCCCATAAATGAAAGAGCGAAAATTGCAAAAGAAGCCAATGCAGATGCATTTATTTCTATCCATCACAATGCAACGGCAGATTCCACGGTGGATTTTCCGATCATTTATTTTCATGGAGCAGTCTCGGAAAATCTTGCCAGTGTTGCATTAGGCAAAAAGCTGGCAAACTCATTTCAAAAGTATTTTTATAAAAAGAAAACTCCTGAAAGTTTGAATTCTGATTATACGATCTTTCCTAAAGCCGGCGCAGGTGTTTTGAGAAATACGTATGGCATTCCGGGAGTGCTTGCCGAAGCTTCATTCTTTACCAATCCCGCTGAGGAAAAAAAGTTGAAGCAGGAAGATTATAATTCCCGTGAGGCAGAGGCTTATACAATCGCTTTGGAATCGTTTTTTAAGCAACCCGTTCCGGTTATTAAAGCAAAACAAATACCATTACAATTAGCTCCGTTCGCTGTTTTTGAAGAAGCAGACAGGATGAATGCAGTAGCGCTCAATTGGCACAATGACTTTATAAAAGGGCAGAAGCTAATGAACAGTAAGGATACCAATAAATTGCGCCAGGCTTATGAACTGCTTTCAACTTCTGCCAAGTCATTTCCCGATTCTTATGTAGCAGGAAAATGCCACCAGGACATGGCGAAATTGCTGCGCAGATTGAATCAGCCCGAAGCGGCAAAAGAAGAGAGTATCCGCGCAAAGGAATTTTATGTGAAACCGGATTAAGCTATTATTCCAGCGTGATGATTTCTTTCTCTACATTCCAGCCACTCACAGCGAGATGCGGTTTTGCATCTTTTAATTTTGCATTTGGAACACTGACATTTACCTTGGTTGATTCATTTGGTGATAAAGAAAAATAATTATCAGTCCAGAAAGAGGGTAATATTTCTATCCCATTTTCAGTGATCTGGGGATTGATAAAAAATGCGAGTTTATCACTTGTATTGGTGAATTGAAAGGTGAATGTAGTTTCATTTTTGCCCTGTCCAGTTTTTAATATTTTAACAGTCACGTCGGCAGGATTCATTCCTTTTAAAGCCTTAAAATTATGTTCCGGTGAAAACCAGTAAACGTTATGTGAAATGGTTTTTGCGCCGGCGGTTTTAAGATTGAGAACCACAAAGGAAATTCCTTTTTCTTTTGATAAAATATTTGCTAAAGAAACTGATTCTTTTACATCAGTTGCAGATAAATTGATTAATTTATTTTGGTTGAATAATAACTTGCTATTGAGATCATACACTTTTATTTCTGCAGAAAGATTGTTTTGAACTTTATAAGTACGGTTGATAACTGCAACAACAGAGTCATCTAAATTCAGTTGAATATGAACCGGCTCACACGCCCTTTGCATAAAATAATATCCCGCATTAGGATTGAGATACCAGTCATAAACCTGCCAGATGACACTTGGTAAGGCAGCATTTAATTTCCACAACATTACGCCGCCGGTTTCATTTAATTTATGACCTGCTGCTTCAAAGATGCCCCGGTAACCGTTAGCATTTACGAGTTGCATTTTGTCAGAAAAATCTTTCATGCTTGTTGGTGCGCCATACCTTTCTTTCATCGCATTGTAATAAGTATCGTAATGCCCGTTTCCGACACATGCATCATGATAACCCCAGGTATTGTTCAATGGAAAAGGCAGAGTAGAATCAGCAACAAGATTATTGATGATCAAAGGCAGAGTTTCGTAAGGCGGTTGCGAAGGAATTCCTGTTTCATCTTTGAAAACCCAGTCTCTGCCGCGGTTTACCAACTGAAAATAATGCGCCGGATCCTGCCATGAATAAGGGCCGCCGCTATAAACTCCTGAGGGCTGATCATCAGGCCACGAACCTTGCCATCCTTCCGGCATTTTTGCAAAACCAGACGAACTTGGAATGAATGGCCGCGTTCCATCCAGTGTTGAAATATTTTCTCTCATCGCATCATACAGCTCTTTTCTTGCATGTCCTTCGTTGCCTCCCGTCCACACTAACAAACTGGGATGATTCCGGATCCTGTAAATCGTGCTGATCATATTTTTGATAAACACATTTCCCTCCAAAGGCCAGTCAGGAGACCCTTTGAACTCACCTTGTGTATCACCTGTGATCCAGAAATCCTGCCAAACCAATAAGCCATATTTATCAGCAGCCTCAAAAAACATATCAGGCGGAGCAATGCCACCGCCCCAGATGCGAACGAGATTAATGTTGGCGTTTTTGCATAAATGCAATTCATAATCATATCTTACAGAATCCCTGTTCAGCATCATATCCGGAACCCATGCGCCGCCGGTTAAATGAACCCTGCGGCCGTTCACATAAAAATCTCTTCTTGGCCAGCCATTTACCATTTCAACTTTTGAACTAACCGTTCGGATACCAAAAACAAAAGAAGTGTCATCAGTTATCTGTTTTCCATCATCATATCGCAATTGGATCCTGTATAAATTAGGTTGACCATAACCGTTCGGCCACCATAAATGAGGATTTTGAATGATGAATTCTTTGAAATTTTCAGATGATAAATTAAAAATCTTTGAACGGTTGGCTTCAATGGATATTTTTTGATTTACCGTGAATGGCTTTCCGGAAAAATTTTCCGGGCTAATCGTTATTTTCAAAAGACCGTTTTGCCAGGCACCCGTAAAATTATTTAAAGAAAGATTCAAAGAAAGATGCGCAACATTGGTATCAGAACCATTAGGAAATTCTGTCCTGATCTGTGGATCTTGAATCACTACACTTCCTGAAGTGCGCAAAAAAACCGGTTGCCAGATGCCCATATTTCTATCGCGAACAGCAGGCATCCAATCCCAGCCAACTGAACAAAGCATGGTTACATTTTTCCCTATATCTCCTGTTGGGCCGCCGTTTGGAAAGAAATCACCCAATGCTTTTAATTGTGGCGTTGCAGGCAATCCCGGGTAATCCAAAGGATAAATTTTCACTGCAAGAACATTGGTATTTCCTGCCTGGATCACTTTGCTGACGTCCAGAGAATATTGTGCAAACATTCCCGCCATTTCAGAAGAATCGGCGATGCGTTTTCCATTTACCCAAACCTCTGCGCGGTAATTAATTCCTTTAAAGATAAGCTGAAAATGTTTGCCTTTATCGCTTTGCGGAACGCTAAAAGTGGTTCTATACCAGTAAGGTTTTTTCCACGGATTCGGCTGGTTGGGTAGATGGCTGTACTGCTCCAAATGATATTGGTGATTGAAAGAATCTGAGGCGTCAGGAATGAGCATATTATTCATGCCAATGTATGGATCAGGATACACTTTATTTTGAACCAGACCTGTCAGAACCGTTGATGGGACTTTAACCGGGAACCAATAAATATTAGATTGATAGGAAGCAGTTGAGAGTGCTGCGCCGGATTCAGGGACAACAGCCGAAGACTGCAAATCAAACTGGGTTAATTGTAATTGTTTGACCGGTGTATTTTGGGCAGTTAATTTGTCTGGATGATACAATGAAAATAGTATAAAAGCACTTAAGGTAACCGGTTTGATTCTCATGATTTCTTTCAATTTAAATGAAAGCGATAAAATTAGTTATAGTTTTTTTATTTGAAATAAGATTGGAATAAAATGACATTTTATTATTGAAAATGAGCGATGAAGATATACAATTTCGAAACACTCTAAACCCTCTAAACGCCTTTCTAAACTCTTCTTTCAACTCTTTTCATCAAATCCTTATCTTCGCCTGCAAACAATTTTCAATGAAAAGAATTATTTCCATTCTTGCTGTCATTCTATTATTTACTTCTCAGGCAAACGCACAGGATTCTTCTTTTGTGATCAATGGGAATCTTGAAAAAATAAAAAGCGGTACCATCTTTCTGAAGATCTATAAAGAAGGGGAGACCTTTAAAGATTCTGCCATAATTAAACACGGTAAGTTCCAGTTTACGGGTTTCGTTTCATCACCTTATTTTGCTTCGCTTACCATGCCGGAAAGAAAAGAGGATTATTTTACTTTTTATGTAGAGCCAACAAAAATGCAAGTTTTAGGGCGTGGTGATTCATTGAAATTATTAATGGTAAAAGGATCGCCTGTCAATTCTGATGATCAGTTGTTGAAACAAAGAATGAAAGTGGTGAGTAAATGGGAAGCGGCCAACAGCAAATTATATGAAGCGGCTTATAAAGAAAAAAACCGCCGTGTGATGGACAGTCTCGACCAGGTGGATTTTGACATTCTTGCGGCAAAAAGAAAAGTGGTGGCAGCATTTGTAAAAGAAGATCCCAATTCAATGCGCGGTGCGATGGCCATTCTTGAAAACTTTGGATATTACGCAGAAGCAAGTGATGTTGAGCCCTTGTACAATAATCTTTCTGATAAAATAAAAAATTCATTGAAGGGGAGAGAGATCAAAAAAATGATCGACACTTATGCAAAAGTAGCGATTGGCAAAAGCGCCCCGGAAATTATTCAGTACACTCCCGACAGTTCAGAATTAAGCCTCTCATCCTTGAAAGGAAAATATGTACTGGTTGATTTTTGGGCAAGCTGGTGTGGCCCCTGCCGCCGTGAGAATCCCAATGTTGTCGCGGCTTTCAATCAATTTAAAGACAAAGGCTTTACTGTCTTTGGCGTTTCTTATGATACCAAAAAAGACCGTTGGCTAAAAGCGATCGCTGATGATCATCTCGACTGGATCCAGGTTTCTGATTTGCAGGGCTGGAAAAATGCCACTTCTGCGGAATACGGAATTAAAGCCATTCCATCCAACGTTTTATTAGATAAAAACGGCACCATCATCGCCAAAAATATCTTTGGAGAAAAGCTGACTGCAAAGCTGAAAGAGCTGATGGATTAATTCCAGAATGTTTGTATTAAATGTATTACTGTAAATAGTGTTGTAGGGGTAGTGGTTTTTTTGTAGTATTGTTTAGTGTAACATAGTACAAGATTTAATAGTATTTTTATCACAGGATCTTGAATATGGACTTTGGGTTTCTTTGAGTGACAAAAGTTTCCACGATTATTCGGGAAATTTTAATAATGAAAATCACGAAGCGAAATATTTTGGTTGGTTAAGTAATGACTTATCTGATTACGACTTTAGTGAAGGGAGTATTCCGACAACTGTTTTTACAAGAACAAGAAATAACCGACCTGAAATTGTTCCACATGAAGACTTTGATCAGCAGGGGAACAGAGTCCGGCAAAATTTAATAAACAAAGGATGAGGATAAGAGAAGCAAATATTGACGATATTAAACAAATACAGGTTGTAAGAAATGCAGTAAAGGAAAATACATTATCAGATCCTAATCTTGTAACTGATGAAGATTGTAGAATATTTATAACAGAAAGAGGAAAGGGTTGGGTTTGCGAGAAGGAAAGGCGAATTATTGGATTTTCAATTGCAGACCTTCAAGACAATAACATTTGGGCATTATTCGTTCACCCTGATTTTGACAAACAGGGTATTGGAAGACAGTTGCACGACAAAATGCTTGACTGGTATTTTAGTCAAACAAACAAAACGGTTTGGTTAGGAACTGCACCAAATACCAGAGCAGAAACATTTTATAAGAAAGCAGGCTGGAAAGTAATTGGAGCACACGGAAAAGGAGAGATAAAGTTCGAAATGACTTACAGGAATTGGATAAAAGGTCTCTTCCATCGTCAGTATTCTCATCATTTTTAAGCAAAATGAGATTTGGCAAATTTATAAATCCAAGGCACATGTCCCCGAACCGGAACAATAATACAAATATTGCTAATAGATAACATACATCTGAGTTTGTCACCTATTTGATGGTTTATAATTTAACGTTGGTAATATTGCGGCGTTTATATTCATCCATGAATGGTCACTGGTGCTATCCTGCCATTGATATGCAGGCGTTATTCCTCCATTAGTTATTGTGGGGAGGCAATTGTGGAGAATGTTCCTGGAGAAACGAGAGTAACGCCACTAATTTGAATTGTGGCTGTGGATAAAGGAGCAACCATAACCACTACAACCTTACTTTTTACTGACGAAGGAATTGCAAGTGGCATTACTGATAAGAGTGACACGAACACTATCGCGGTTTATAAAGTTGTTATCACTATAAGTGCTGCTGTTTGAACCTACATTTATGCCATTCTTTTTCCATTGAAAAACAGGTGTTGTTCCAGCATTAGTTGCAGGTAAAATAAAGTTGCAATAAATTAACCTATAGCTTAATTTCGCTTGAAAAGAAAATATTGGCATAACAACATGTATACCAGAAAACAAAAAAATATTATTCAAAAAGTAGGAGGGTTTTATTTATGAAATTCAATGAAAAGTTTAAAGTAGAACCGGGCTTTGAAAGTTTATTCAGGTTTTCATCAAAAGAAGAAGAATTAGCACATGAAGCCAGGATGATGATGTTTCGTTTTTTGAGTGCACTGGAAAAACTTAATGATGGTAAACCGGTGAGAAAAAAAGATTTGGCTAAGGCAATTGGTACTTCTGCCAGTTTTATAACCCAATTATTCCAGGGCGACAAACTGATAAGCTTGTTAACCCTTGCAAAATTGCAGGATGCTTACGATTTTACTTATCAAATTGAAGTGGCACCTAATAAAGGGAATTATAAATCCGAAGTGGAGCAAGCTTATAATACTGCTATCCCCATCAGGAAAAACTTAATGGGTAGTGAAGGATATTGGGTTTATAAAAATCCTGGTTATAATAAAACGCGGTCGACAACTTTCAAACCAAAAGGAAAATTGAAAGTAGCATAAATGAAAGCACAATTATCACCTCTCGTCTTACTGGATTTTGCAATTTTAAATTGCAATTTTAAATTTATTACTCCTTCAAGTGAGGAAAATATTCAGAAATTAGTTGCTTCTTACGAATTGGATATTGATTTTGCGTTACCTGAACAAGATGATAAAATAACAAGGTCGTTTATTAAAGTGTCCATTAACCATGGCAAGATTATTTTGCCCGGTTATTCGATTTTTGCAGAAGGTGTTGCTTTTTTTAAATTATCACCTGAAGCGAACCTTTCCAAGGAAGATAAGGATAATCTATTACAATATTCTGCAGTTTCTATTGCCCTGAACAGTTTAAGAGGCTTTATTTCATCTCTTACAGCCAATGCACCCCATGGCCGTTATATTTTACCTTCTATTGATGTGAACGCATTATTTAAGGAAAAAACTAAAACTGCTGAAACAGAAAAAACAGTTTTAAAAAATAAGAAGATTAGCACTTTAAAGTCGAAAAAGTAATCACATGGAAACCAATGAATCTGGAATGGTCTGTGGTGTGGCAATTATCTTTCTTTTTTAATTACCTGTACTTTTTCTCTTTTGTCATTGACAAGACCAAGATCCTTTAAGTAATGATTAGCGGATTCTCTCGATTTTAGGGCTTGTTTGGTGACGCGATCTAAAGCAGCCATTTGTTCGGAGATCTGTTTTTTGAATACAGTTATTCACATAAGTGTATAATTTGCTGATTATTCTGAAAGTTTGCGGCAGCATTAAGAAAATACTACAACAGGGGCTAAACTTTCCAAAGGTTCAGAAATTCTACACAAACTGGTACTTTCCAAAAGCTTATTTCAGAACCTAAATAAACAGAGGGTGCTGCAAAACTTTTAAGATAATACAAAAGATTAGTAATTTTCGGTATAATTATAGTTGTGTTTTATATCTCAAACGGCCACAAATCATTATTTCACTTTTTAATAAAATTATTATGCAAGCAAAAAACATTCTGTTTTCATCATTTATTCTGATGCTTGTTTGTACAACAAGTTGTGCAAATCATGGATCGAGTCCTTCTGAAAAAAATAATACTGATACCAGCCATTTACCAGCGGTTGAGACCAAATCGCCAAACAGTGATTACAAACCTGCATTCAGCGGGCAAACAAGAATTGCCGGCGTAAAAACCACCACACCATACAAGGTTGAAAAAATAGCAGAGAAGCTCGGTTCTCCCTTTGCCATTGTAGCCATGCCCGATGGAAGGTTAATGGTAACCATAAAATCGGGATATATGGAAATTCACGATTCAAACGGGAAGTTGGTGAAAAAAATTACAGGTTTCCCTGATGTGGTTTTTGCAGGACAGGGTGGATTACTCGATGTGGCATTTGACCCAAATTTTGCCAGCAACAAAATGATTTATTGGAGCTATGCAGAAAAAGATCAACCAGGTAGTTTAACAGCTGTGGCAAAAGGAAAATTAAACGAGGCTGATGGGAAAGTGGAAAATGTATCTGTAATATTTCGTGCCACACCTGCTACAAACAGTACCTTACAATATGGTTCAAGGCTGGTATTTGATAAAGACGGAAACCTGTTTGTAAGTGTCGGCGAAAAATCAATTGCTGAAGCCAGGGTGCAGGCTCAACAATTAGATTCCTATTTGGGGAAAATAGTAAAAATAACAACCGATGGCAAACCGGCACAAGGCAATCCTTTTCTCAACAAAGCCGGCGTAAAGCCCGAAATATTTTCATATGGACATCGCAATCCTGATGGGCTTGACATAGATCCTGAAACAGGCGAATTATGGGAAGCGGAATTTGGTCCGAGAGGAGGTGATGAAATAAATATTATACACCCGGGCAAAAATTATGGCTGGCCAGTAATTACTTATGGTATAGAATATAGCGGCGAAAAGGTGGGGGAAGGCATTCAGCAGAAAGAGGGAATGGAACAGCCTGTTTATTATTGGGATCCTGTAATATCACCATGCGGTATTTGTTTTTACAAGGGTGATGCTATCCCAGAATGGAAAAATAATTTATTTGTTGCGGCGCTTAGCGGACAGCATCTTGACAGGCTCGTAATTAAGAACAATAAGATAGTTGGTGAGGAAAGATTGCTTACTGATAAAGATCAGCGCTTTCGCGATGTAACCTATTTGGACAATATGCTGTACGCAATAACTGATGATGGAGACATATATCGCATCAGTAAGAAGTAGAGGTACGTCAAGTGTAACGGATCTTGAGTCAGAAGCAAATGTGGAAAATCAAATCATGAAAGGAGCTGAAGAACAATTCAGGGGAATGTAAAAACCCCGACAGAATTTATGAGGTACACAGTCGAAGTCTTCTTCCTTCCTCTTGTAAGCATAGACAAAGGATATCTCTTCTCCTGTTAGGGTATAGATAAAGTATTCATCCTTCGTGCAAAGGCATGGATAAGGTATTCATCCTTCGCTGCAAAGGTATTCATCCTTCGCTCTTAAAGTATCAATACGGTATGGATAGAGTATGAATAGAGTATGGATACAGTATGAATAGTTTACGGAGAGTTGGAAACAAAGTCACTCTTTCACCACCAAAACTTTAAATGTCCCCGGTACAAAACTTCGACGCCTTGTGGTGGCATTTGGATCTGCAGGCGCTAATGTTGCGGCTGGTAAAAATAAAGTATTCTTTGCCGGATCAAGCGCAATGGTTCTTGCGGTGGTTTGTGTTGAAACTGTTTGAGCCACATCAAAATGATTCGCATCTTTTTCTTTGATAACCGTCATTAAACCTTCGCCACAAGAAGCAAAAACAAGACCATTACTTGGATCAAAAACAACGCCATCACAACCATCACCGATTGGAACTGAGGTAATGACTTTGCCATTGGTAGCATCGGCCACAATCAGCATTTTATTATCGCATCCTGCAAAAAGCCTGTTGGTCTTTTTATCCAAAGCCAGTCCTGTAGCTGATTCTCCGGGAGCTATTGGCCAGCGGTTCAGCACTTTATAATCTTTCATATCCACTTCAGCGATCTGGCTTTTGTCTTCGAGATTCACAAATAATTTTCCTTTTCCGTTGCTTACTGCTTCTTCCGGTTTGCCGCCCAGATCAATTGTTGCTACAACAGAATTCGTTTGTGGATCAATCACAGAAAGAGATTTGCTGCGGCCATTGCAGGTAATTATTTTCTTTGAAAAAGGTTCATAACTGATTGCATCAGGATTTTCGCCTGTTGCAATTTGATTCAACACTTTATTCGTCGCCAGATCAAAAACAAAAACATTATTCAGCCTGCCATTGCTGGTATATCCGCGATGCAGATCATTATCAAATGCAATTCCATGCACGCCGGCTGTTCCTTCAATAACGCCAATTGAATCACCGGTTTTTTCGTCGAGAATATTTACTTGCGTTCCATGAGAAACATACAATTTCCCATCATTCACAGCGATATAATCCCAGCCACCGGAGCTTTTGATCGGGTAAGTTGTGGCCACTTTATAACCTTGAGAAAAAGCAGAGCTGCAAACAAATGTTGCGCAGAGCAAACAAACAGGGAATTTGATTTGCATAAAATAAATTTAGATATGCAAATTATCGAAAAAGCAATTATCAGAATGTTTTTTTCGTTTGCGTTTCAAAGACAAGATTTATTTATTGAAAACGCCCATTCAGGCAAAATAAATTTGATTTAAAAAGGCCTTAAAATCAACTATCCCGGTACTTTTTTTATTCTCTTTAAAATTCGGTATAATCTCCGCAAAAATTTTCATATCAAACCCCTATCTTTGCGACCTTCTAAAAATTAAATTAAGTTATGAAACTGAAAGGTTTGGTGTGGTTCTTTGCCATAATGCTTATTCTGATCTCTGTTTACCAACTTTCATTTACCTGGGTGGTTAATAGCCATGAAAGTAAGATGAAGGCAAAAGCTGTAAAATTCGTTAGCAAGAGCCATCCTGGCATCTCCGGCGATGCAAAAGAGGAACTTGTTAGAGAAACATTTCATCACTACCTGGATAGTACCCGTGATGTGAAAATCTATCCCGTATTAGGTACTACTTACCAAAAGTCAAAAGAGAATGAATTGAGCCTTGGGCTTGATCTTCAGGGTGGAATGGCCGTTACTTTGAATGTTAGCCTTGACGGGTTATTAAAATCACTCAGTAACAATCCAAAAGATCCGGCATTATTAAAAGCGCTTGCCACAGCCAACACTGAAAAGCTTACCAGCGATCTTGATTATATCACCTTATTCGGACAGGTTTTCAAACAACAAAATCCGGGAGTAAAACTATCAAGCATCTTCGCCGGTGCCGGAAAAACAATTAAGATCACTGACAATGACCAGTCAGTTTTAAACCAGCTCCAGGCTACTGCAAAAACTGCTATCAACCAAACGTATAAAGTGCTGCTGAAACGTATTGACCAGTTTGGTGTTGCTTCTCCTTCTATCAATCTTGATGCAAATAAAGGAATTATCAATGTGGAACTGGCGGGTGTTCAGGATGCTGAAAGGGTAAGAAATTTATTGCAGGCATCTGCCCATTTGCAATTCTGGGAAGTTTATAATATTGGGGAAATAGGAAAAAATATTGATGATGCTGATAAAGCTTTGGCTAATTATCTAAGTGGATTATCTGCTGATACTTCAAAAAACACCGCACAGGCTGCTGCCGATTCTGCTAAATTACTGGCAAATGAACATCCGCTGGCAAGTGTGATCCATTTTATCGGGCCACAGCAGGGCAGTGATGGAAAACCTCAATATTATTCTGCTATCGCAAATGTAGAAGCAAAAGATACTTCTTTGGCTAACCAGTATTTGTCAATGGATGTGGTGAAAAATAATTTCCCTCCAAACATCAAATTTCTCTACGGCCTTGAACAAAAGAATGAAAAATCAGGGCAAAGATATTTTGAATTATATGCCATTAAAACCGTTCCGGGAACTGACAGAGCGAAGTTAGAAGGAGAGGGAGTTGAAGATTCAAGGGCAGACTATGATGAACATGGCCGTCCGGCGATCAAAATGACCATGACTCCAACAGGCAGCCGTACATGGGCAAAACTTACTACAGACAATGTGAACAGGCAAATCGCCATTGTTTTGGATGATATTGTTTACAGTGCACCAAATGTAAACGAACCGATCGAAGGTGGAAATTCTGAGATCAGCGGAAACTTTACGGTCCAGGAAGCACAGGACCTTGCAAGCATTTTGAGAATTGGTAAAATTGATGCACCGGCTAAGATCGTGCAGGAACAAATTGTTGGTCCCACACTTGGACAGGCAGCGGTTCATGGCGGTATGATGGCATTCATTATTGCTTTTGTGATCATTTTCATATTGATGCTGGTTTATTATAATACAGCCGGCTGGATTGCTAATATTGCTTTGATCCTGAACCTCTTATTTACCGTCGGAATTCTAAGTGCCCTCGGCGCTACATTGACAGCCGCCGGTATTGCAGGTTTGGTGTTGACGATCGGTATGGCAGTAGATACCAACGTAATTATTTTTGAAAGAATTAAGGAAGAACTTGCCCGGGGAAAGAATCACCACCAGGCGGTTCACGATGGATACATCCGTTCTTATGCGCCGGTTATTGATGCTCACGTTACGGTATTCTTAACTGCAGCCATCTTATTCTACTTTGGATTAGGCCCTGTGCTTGGTTTTGCAACCACACAGATGTTGGGTATTTCATTGTCATTATTCTGCGGAATTTTGATCTCAAGACTGGTAACAGACGTGTGGATGACCAAAGAAAGGCACTTTAAATATTTTACCAGGTTTTCTAAAAAAATCTTCCAGCACGCCAGCTATAAATTTATCGAATACAGAAAAGTAGCTTATGGTATTTCTGTTGTCGTTTTGATCTTTGGAGTAGGCTCCTTCTTCAATGGTTTTGAAAAAGGCGTTGAATTTAAAGGAGGAAGAAGCTATACCGTTCAGTTTGATCATAATGTAAATGTGGATGCAATCCGCGCTCCTTTGCACCAGGCATTTGAAGGGGATTATCCTGTTATCAAAACCGTTGGTGACAGTAAGCACCTTGATATTACCACTTCCTATTTGAAAGGCGTAAATAATGCAGACAGTGCAGTAGAAGCAAGATTATTCCAGGGGTTGAAGTCTCAGTTACCTCCAAATCTTACGACAGCGGAATTCTCTAAAAATAATATCCAGGCTCACCAGGTTGTGCAGCCGGTTATTTCCAAGGACCTTGAAAAAGGAGCGGTCAAGGCGGTGATCTTTGCCATTATTGCGATCATCATATATATTTTCCTTCGTTTCCGCGACTGGAGGTATTCTTTGGGAACAATTATCTCATTGTTGCATGACGTGTTCGTTGCACTTGCAGTGTTCTCGTTCTTCAAAAATATTGTGCCTTTCCCTCTGGAAATTGACCAGCACTTTATCGCGGCGATACTTACGGTCGTCGGATTCTCGATGAATGATACAGTGATCGTATTTGACCGTATCCGTGAAGACAGCCACAACATGAAAGGAGCTTCTAAAGAAACGATCATCAACCGCGCCATCAACGATACGTTGAGCAGGACGATCATGACATCTGTTACCGTGTTCATCACATTGCTTGCGTTGTTCATCTTCGGTGGCGAAGTAACCCGTGGCTTCTCTTTCGCCATGTTGATCGGGGTGATCACAGGAACTTATTCTTCAATCTTTGTTGCAGCGCCAATCCTTATCGAGTTTGCAAAAGACAAACCATTAGGAACAGCACGAATCAAATCTGATAAAAAGAAAGCGCCAAAAGCAAAATTGGTTCAATCGAAATAAGCTGATCAGTTATAAAATTTAAAACCGGTATTGAAAGATGCCGGTTTTTTTTATTTATGTTTTCAACCTGCCAAAGGTGTATGTTTTAGGCAACGGTTTAAAACCAGTTATAAGTTCTTTTAAGATTTCCTATGGTTAAAACTACAGTTTTAGACACTTGGATTTAAACAAATAAAAGTGACGATTTTTTACCAGTCATTTCTGACAGTTGAAATGGCGAGAAATTTTGTTGGAATTTTAAAATTTCAGTATACCTTTAGTTGCAAAGTTCCGCGATAATTTTATTCAACAGAAATCTGAGGGATCTTATTTTATTTTAAAGATTAGTACGTTTCCCATTTAATAAATGGAATGATTATTAAAATAAGAGAAGAATAAAAGAATCCGGAAGCCCTTCAATCCGATACTCAAATAGGAAAAAACAATTCGGTTCCAGGAGAAAACAAGCTTATTTTTCTGTGTCAAGACTTACTTATCTTTTCAATAATTTGAAAATATTTTTTTCTTCATATGAACAATTCTCCAAACATTAATGAGGATAAAGGAAGAAATATCTTCAGAAAAAGATTTAAATCCTTATTAGATATTGAAGCAAAGGAAAGATCCTTCGCCAGTCTTATTTCCTGGGCAGTCAGCCTTTCGCGGCCTTACCGAAAATATGTTTTGATCATCCTTATTGGCATGTTGCTGGAAACATTAATTGGACTGGCTACTCCATGGCCACTGAAAATAATATTGGATAATGTAATAGGTCATCATTCGTTGCCAAAAGCACTCGGGTGGATGGATTATTTTTTTCATGGTGAAAACACTTACCATTTGGCGGCAGTTGCAGCGTTCAGTTATATTATCATTGTTGCCATCGGTTCATTAGGTGGGTTTTTGGATAATTATTATAATGAAAAAGTTGCACAGTGTGTTGCAAATGATCTTCGCCGAAAAATGTATCATCATTTACAGCATTTATCTCTTTCATATTATGATTCCCATCAGACAGGGAAATTATTAAGTACCCTCACAGCGGATGTTTCCACCATACAGGATTTTGCATCCTCTACTTTATTGAACATACTGGTTGATTGCCTGACCATTTTAGGAATGATTGGAATTATGTTTTATCTCGATTCAGATTTTACTTTAGTTGCATTGGCTGTTGCTCCTTTTTTACTTTTTTTTGTTTCCCACTTTAAAAAGGCGATGAAGAATGCGACTTACGAGGTGAGAAAAGATCAAAGCAATATGTTGGTTGTTTTACAAAAAGGATTACAATCCATCCGGGCGGTTAACGCTTTTGGCCGCCAGGATTTTGAAGAAGACAAGCTTAAAAAAATAAGCCAGGAAACCTTGGATGCGGCTTTAAAAGCACGGCGGGTGAAATCAGCGCTTTCACCGGTTGTAGCCATCATTGTTTCTGTATGCACTGCATTTGTACTTTGGCGTGGTGCAGACCTTGTTCTGAATGGAGTAATGACCGTCGGCGCACTTACTGTCTTCATTTGGTACATGGGCAAATTCTTTAGTCCTGTAAAGGATCTGGCAAAAATGACAAGCACAATAGCGCAGGTAACAGTAGCCTTGGAACGTATTCAGACAATTTTAGATACAGATACGGTCATACCGGAAAAATCAAATGCAATTTATCCGGAAAAAGTAAAAGGTAACATTGCTTTTGAGCATGTTTACTTTTCTTATAATCCTGAAACGTCAATGATAAAAGACTTTAATCTGGAGATTTGCAATGGAGAAAGAATTGGAATTTGTGGCCCAACCGGATGTGGCAAATCAACCATTGTGAGCCTGATTGCACGTTTTTATGATCCTGTTTCAGGTCGGGTATTAATAGATGGAACAGATATTTCAGAATTTAAAGTTGATGGCCTCAGAGAGCAAATCGGATTTGTTTTGCAGGATACGATATTGTTCTATGGCTCTATTCGGGAAAATATTGCTTATGGAAGGCCGGATGCAACGGAAGAAGAAATTATTGAAGCTGCGAGGCTGGCTAATGCAACTGAATTTATTGAAAAAATGCTTTATGGATTTGATACGCTGGTTGGAGAAAGAGGGGTTACTCTTTCAGGAGGGCAGCGGCAAAGAATCGGTATCGCAAGAGCAGTGGTGCGTAATTCTCCGATTCTTATTCTTGACGAACCAACCTCTTCGCTCGACTCAGAGTCTGAAAAAATTGTTATGGACGCACTTGAGAATCTGATGAAAGGCCGCACGGTAATTATAATTGCCCATCGGCTGAATACCATTCGTAATGTTGACAAGATAATTGTGCTTTCCGACGGTATGGTTGCTGAGGAAGGAACACATGATGAGTTGATGAAAAAAGGTGGAATCTACGAGGAAATGTATACTGCCCAGGAATGGTCAGAACCGTCCTCTTTGCCAGTAACATAGATGCAATTCATAAATTTTTTTTATAATAGGATTATTAAATGCTTACATTTAAAATTGAAAAAAGAAATCAATGTCTCACAGATCTTTAATTGTTTTACCAGACGATACAGCAAAAGAAATTATAGATGCGATTGATCGCGCAAAAGAATCAATGCTTATAAAGATGTTTCTGTTTTCCGATCCTGCTCTCATAAACGCTGTTATTGCTGCAAAAAACAGAGGCGTAAAAGTAAGAGTGATGCTCAATCCTATACGCAACAACGGAGAAACAGAAAATGAAGATACGCGGAAAACATTGGAGGAAGCAGGGATAGAAGTAAGAGACGGTAATCCGGAGTTTACTATAATGCATGAAAAATCTTTGGTCGTTGATGATAAAACAGCTTTTATAAAATCATTGAACTGGGAAACGAGAAACTTTATAGAGACAAGGGATTATGCTATAATAACGAATCATCCTCATGAAGTAAAAGAGGTCATTTTATGTTTTGAAGCCGATTGGAGCCGGAGTAATTTTGAACCGGGTGGCGATTTAAAACTTATTTGGTGTAGTAATAATGGCAGAATGAGAATTGCAAAGTTTATTGATGAAACAAAACATTCACTCTTTGTGCAGAATGAGCGATTCCAGGACTTGGTAATTATTGAAAGGTTGGTGCATGCAGCAATGAGAGGTGTAAAAGTGCATGTAATGGTACGGCCACCACATATTCTGAAAGTTTCAAAGCTTGTTGAAGGTGTGGGAGGCTTGCGCATTATGGATGATGTGGGAATAAAAATTCATAAGTTAAAACTCCTGAGGCTACATGGCAAAATGTTGTTGGCAGATGGTTGTCGTGCAATTGTAGGTTCTATCAACCTGACTCCGGGGAGCTTTGATCATCGCAGGGAACTGGCCATAGAAGTACAGGATTTCCCGGTTATAGAAAGGCTTAAAAAAATTGCACATTATGATTGGGAAAATTCGCATCCACTTGATCTTTCAGATCACGGCCTTTTAGATGACCTGGAAAATATGAGCGAAGTGGGAATCGAAAAATTAGTGCTCAGTGAAAATCAATCTAAGCATAAAAAAGAACATCATAAGCATTGAAGTTAAGATTAGAGATCCAATTTGGATTTGATTTGGTATTACTGGTTTCAAATAAATCTTTTACTTGATTAACCAGGTAAATAATTCTTCGGGATTTTAAATTTTCCGCCCACGGATTTTTATTAAAACAATTTAAAATTTTCGACTCATGCGTAAATTATTGTCGCTATTGGTCATTTTTATTTTTTGCTACTCTGCGTCATCTCAAAATATTAATGCATCGGACAACGTAAAAAGTAATGATTTTAAAAGTCCGAAATTAATTGTAGGAATTGTAATTGATCAGATGCGATGGGATTACCTTTACAGATACTATAATCTTTACCAGCCTGGTGGTGGCTTTAAGCGATTGCTAATCGGGGGATTTTCCTGTGAAAATACAATGATTCCTTATATTCCCTCTTTTACTGCATGTGGACATACGAGCATCTATACCGGTTCAGTACCGGCGATTGATGGTATCACAGGAAATGATTGGTGGGATTTTGATGTTTCCAAATTGGTATATTGCGTCGTGGATGATAGTGTGAAAACTGTTGGAAGCAATACAACTGAGGGAAAGATGAGCCCACGTAGAATGCTGGTTACTACCATTGGTGATGAGCTTCGTCTCGCAACCAACTTTCGAAGCAAAGTTATTGGTATTGCCCTCAAAGACAGGGCAGCTATATTACCGGCCGGGCATAGTGCGAATGGAGCTTTTTGGTATGACGATAGTACAGGAAATTGGATCACTTCTTCCTATTATATGAACGATTTACCTAAATGGGTAAAAGACCTTAACTCAAAAAAATTAGTGGATTCTTATTATGAAAAAGATTGGAATACACTATATCCTTTAAATGAATACACTCAAAGCACGCCCGATGTAGAACCCTATGAATACAGGCCTTTTGGGGGAAAGGAAGGTTTTCCGTACAGTTTGAAATCTTATATTGGAAAGAACTATGGAATGATCCATGTAATTCCTTATGGCAACACTTTTACATTTGAAATGGCTAAGGCAGCCATTGCAGGTGAACAGTTAGGAAAGGATTCAGGAACAGATCTTTTGACAATCAGCATATCTACTCCCGATTATATTGGGCATACCTTTGGGCCCAATTCTATAGAAGCAGAAGATGATTTCTTAAGACTGGATAAAGACATAGGAACATTTTTAAATCTTTTGGATCAGCAGATAGGGAAAGGAGAGTATCTTGTCTTTCTTACGGCTGATCATGGCGTAGCTCACGTTCCTGCATTCTTAAAACAACATAGTATTCCTGCCGGAAATGTAAATGATCAGAATATAAATGATCAGCTCAACGCTTTATTAAAAGATAAATTCAATTCGGACAACCTGGTAATTGGAATCATTAACAACCAGGTTTTTCTCGATCACAATGTGATGGCTTCGGCCCACCACCCGGATAAGCAAAAAGTATATGACGCGATCATTGATTATTTAGTGCATCAACCCGGTATAGCCAGAGCTTTCGCACTGGACGCCTTAAACGAGGTAACCTTAAATAATACTATTAAAGATAAAGTTGCCAATGGTTATTACCCCTCGCGTAGCGGTGATATTCAGATTATATTTCAACCTGAATGGATAGATGGCTTTCTACCAGGTGGAACAACTCACGGAGAATGGAATCCATATGATGCTCATATTCCATTGATTTGGTACGGCTGGAATGTGCAGGCTGGGAAGACAAACAGAGAGACTTCTATAACTGATATTGCGCCTACAATAGCAGCGATTCTTCATGTTCAAATCCCGAGCGGATCCGTTGGCCATGTGATAACAGAAGTTTCAAAATGAATAACAAATGGCGCTGGTGGAGTTTACGGAAATCTTTTAATCCGATGAAGAATATTGTATTTGAATTACTGTTTCATTTTATCAAATAAAAATAGCAGGAATGATGAAGACAATTTTATATCCATTCTTAATTATTTCCTTTCTATTGTGCCATCCTGCATATAGTCAGACTTTTTCCATTGATAAAGTAAAATTTTTTGAGGATACTTCAATTATCAATGCGACCATAACGACTGATTTAGTACAGCTTTTCAGGCATAAAGAAAAGGCAGGAGCTGAGTTTCCTTCCAATTTCACAGCAATGCTTCCCAACAATACCATTATCAGCGATCCAATACTCCTTACAATAAGAGGACATTTTAGAAAAGAGTACTGTTATCTACCTCCTTTAAAAGTTACTTTTAAATATAAAAAAACCTCTGAGATGAAACCCCTTGGAGACCTCAAACTGGTAAGCCAGTGTAAAACTTCGGAAATGAATGAGCAGTATTTAATAAAAGAGTTTTTGATCTATAAAATATATAACCTGATCACTGACATGAGTTTCCGGGTTCGCTTGTTGAACCTGGAATTGGTGGATAGCGCAGGGGAAAAAAAGACTATTTCAGAACATGCTTTTCTTATTGAGAGCATAAAAAATGTTGCAAAGAGAAACGGCTGCAAGGACTGGAAGACAGGCAAAATGGATCCCAGGGAGGTTGACCGGCGGCAAATGACCATAGTCGCCCTTTTCGAATACATGATTGGCAATACCGATTGGGCTGTTTCTGTAAATCATAATACAAAATTGATCCTTTCAAAAAAGGATTCGATAAAAAGGCCATTCGTTGTGCCTTATGATTTTGATTACTCCGGATTTGTACATACAGATTATGCGGTCCCTGATGAAAGACTGAATATTTCCAGTGTAACGGAGCGGCTATACCGAGGTTTTCCAAGAAGCACGGAAGAGATTAACGAAGTGTTGCATATTTTCAAAAAACAGAAAAGCAATATTTATTCTCTGATTAATAATTTTGAATTGCTCACCTCTAAAAGCAAAAAAGAGATGATTTATTACCTTGACTCTTTTTTTAACCTGATTGATGACCCGATACAGGTGAATGATGTTTTTATTGAAAAAGCCAGAACGGAATAAACAAAAAAATGGACAACATTTTTATACCATTAAATTATTCTTCTTTCAAACCTTTGATAATAACGTTCCCCGTTCCATTGGGATTGCATGGATATTCAAATGCTTTTTGAAAAGCTTTGGGATTATTAATTGTTGAATAAAATTCGTCAAGATATTTTAAAGTCTCTGTTATATATTTTTTATCCAGCAAAGAACAATCTGTATAAGTTTTGTAAATATCATTTTTCAACCGGTTATAAAAAACGATGGAGCTATCAAATATTTTTGGATCCTTTACGCAATAACCACGATACCTGCGTTCGTGAACTGAACTCATATTTAATTCTTCAGCCGGCTTTGCATAAGGAGCATTCACTATTCCGGAAAGATCAAAATCATAAGGTACTGCAACAGGTTCAGATGTTGAATCGTGAGCAATTAATTTTATATTTTGCAGGAACTCTACAGACCAATCCGTATTACCAATGAGATATTCAAATACGGCCATTTTTATAAATGGTCCATTAGTCGTTTGTTGCGGACTTATTTTCTTTTTTAAAATAATGTCATTATTTCTCCTGGCCATTTCCTGGTCTTCCTCAAGGATAATTCCATAGAAAGCTGAAGGCATTTTTTTATTCCCGGTATCTTCCAACCTAACTTTAACGAGCCTTGCCTTGAAACTTTGTGGTGTGATGAGATTATATAATTTATATACAAGCCATTCATGTATGATAAAATCTTCACCTCTGCAGGGCATTACCAGTTTTAATGAAGTGTTTTCAGGAAAGAGGGAAGGAGCGTTTGTATTGGAAAAGTGAAGCAGCAAGGGTGGATAAAGGCAGTTGCCTTTCTCCCTGCGAAAATGCCCTCTTGTTTTTACGCCGATGGGTAGGTAGATTTGGTTACTATTTTCCTCTTTGTATGAAAGAATTATTGGAATGTAATTATTTTCACCGGTTCGGTTGTTTAATAATTTGCGAATATCTCCTTTTAAAGTAATTGAAAGGATTGTGTCAGAATTAAATAAACTGTTTTTTAAAGAGCTTGTATCACTTTTTGAAACCGTTATTTTAATAAACGATTGTGCGTTTCCAACAGCAAAAAAAATAATTAAACTTAATGTGAGAAGAATATTTTTTTTCATATTGAAGAATTAAAATTGTTGTTTAAATTAACAAGTGAAATTCTATTCTGGTAATTCATTTAGTTTTTCTATTCCATAATTCAGACAACAGGTAACTGAATATTAAATTCACTTCCTTCCCCTTCTTTACTTTCCACTTTTATTTCACCTCCATGCGCTTTTACAATATCATAACTTAAGCTCAAACCCAAGCCGGTTCCTTGTCCCGTCGGTTTTGTCGTAAAAAAAGGTTGAAAGATCTTATCAATAATCTTTTGTGGAATTCCATTTCCATTATCTCTTACCGTGATTTGAATTTTGTCATCGCACTTTTGTGTACGAACAAAAACAGTTGGCTGATAG
>Ga0157370_10002478_pt1 | contig 22261 bp, 24 predicted proteins | sample C35metaG_FD_113463 | JGI IMG/M metagenome (GOLD analysis project Ga0157370, IMG submission 113463) | Corn rhizosphere microbial communities from Kellogg Biological Station, Michigan, USA - C3-5 metaG | ecosystem: Host-associated > Plants > Roots > Rhizosphere > Soil | place: USA: Michigan...
ATGCCGCGGCGCGTGGCCGACTACGCCGAGAAGTTCGCGGGCTGGAACCTGTTCATCTCGCTCAGCTCGTTCGTGCTCGGGCTCTCGACGCTCGTGTTCGTCTACAACATGGTCGCCTCGTGGCGCGGCGGGCCGCGGGCCGTGGCGAATCCCTGGCGCGCGCTCACGCTCGAGTGGCAGGTGTCCTCGCCGCCGCCGATCTTCAACTTCGACGAGGTGCCCACCGTCGTCGGAGGCCCGTACGAGTACGGCGTGCCCGGAGCGGTGCACGGTGTGTTCAAGGAGCGGGTCCCCGCGATCACGGCTGGTGGGGGCGGGGCACCACCTCCGGTGAACACTGAATGACCGACGACGGCACGAAGACAATCCTCGTAGTCGCCAACGAGACCGTCGGCGGGCGGGCTCTCATCGAGGCGGTGAAGAGGCGCGCGTCCGAAGGGAACGTGCACTTCTCCGTGATCTGCCCGCAGAACGAGCCGCGGCACGGCTACGTGGTCTACGACGACCTCGTCCGCCACGCGGCCGAGAACCGGCTGGAGATGACGCTGGCGGAGCTGCGCGAGGAAGGCATCGAAGCGGAGGGCGAGGTCATGGACCCCGACCCGTACCAGGCCACGATGGACGGCATCGCCCAGTTCCATGCGGACGAGGTGATCATCTCCACCCACCCGGAGACTCGCTCAGGCTGGCTGCGACGCGACCTCGTCCAGCGCATCCGGCAGGACAGCGGCGTCCCGGTCACGCACGTGGTCGTGGACCTCGACGCCGACCGCAAGCACAAGATCTCCACGCTCGTGGTCGCGAACCAGACCGTCGGCGGCCAGCCGCTCATCGACCTGCTCAAGAAGAAGGCGGCTGACGAGCCGCACACGTTCATCGTCGTAGTTCCGCAGGGCGAGGGCACGCGCCCGGAGGCCACCGAGCGTCTCGGGCAGACGCTGGCACGGCTCCATGAGGCGGGCCTCGAGGCCACGGGCCAGGTGCTGGACCCCGATCCATTCACGGCGATCCAGAACGCGCTCCAGTTCTACCGCGTCGACGAGATCGTGATCTCGACCTTCCCGGGCGAGCGCTCGGGGTGGCTGCGCCAGAACCTCATCGAGCGAACGAAGATGACCACGTCCAGCCCGGTCGAGCACATCGAGGTCAGCCAGGAAGCGGCTCAGGAAGGAGCGGCTGCCTGATGGAATCCGCGTCGGTCGCAGCGGGCGCACACGCTCACGAGCACGAGCACCACGGGCCGCCTCCGGCCAATCAGTCGTCCCGGGTCGACGCACAGACCCTCGGCATCTACCTCTTCATCATCTCGGAGATCATGCTCTTCGGAGCGTTCTTCACGGCCTACTTCTTTCTCCGGGTCGTGCAGGGCGATCCGTGGCCGGCCCCCGGCACCGACATCCCGGTGCTCGTGGCGGCGGTCAACACCGCGGTGCTGGTGTCCTCGAGCTTCACGATGCACTGGGCCACCGTGGCGGCCAAGAACGGCAACCGCCCCGCGATGCGAGCGGGCCTCTTCGCCACCTTCTTCCTGGGCCTGACGTTCCTCTCGGTGCAGATCAACGAGTACGTGCACCTCGGCTGGTCGCCGCAGGACCACGCGCAGGGATCGATCTTCTACGGCCTCACCGGGCTCCACGGCGCGCACGTCACCGTCGGCCTGATCCTGCTGCTGTTCGCGAACATCCGCGCCAACCGCGGGCACTTCAGCCCAGAGGCGCACCGCGGCGTCGAGGTGCCTGGCATCTACTGGCACTTCGTCGACGTGATGTGGATCGTCGTGTTCTTCTCGCTCTACATCCTTTGAGGGGCTGCAAACCTGCTTTGAGGGGCTGCAAACCTTCGGCTGGCTTCGTCCTCGGTCGGCCGTGTGCAGAGCACAACGGCCTCCCTGCGTCCTTGCCATCCTTGGTTTTCGCACTCAAAGTGCGTTCCTGATGCAGAATCCCCTTCGTTCAGAGGACGCGATGTTTCGTTTCCTCGTGTGGATCGCTGTCGCGGTGCTCGTGCTGATCGTGCTCGTCGTCGTCCTCAGGGCGATCCTCTGAACGACCTGGAGCTAGCCGAGCGGGCCGCTCGGCTGGGGGGCGACCTCCTGCTCGAGCGCTTTCACGGACCGCTCAAGGAGGTCCACAGCAAGTCCACGGTCACGGACCTCGTCTCAGAGGCCGACACGGCCTCGGAGGCCGCGATCAAGCGGCTCCTGGCCGACGAGCGGCCCGACGACGGGCTGCTGGCCGAGGAGGGCTCAGCGCACGACTCCGCGAGCGGGCGGCGCTGGGTGGTCGACCCGCTCGACGGCACCGTGAACTACCTCTACCGGCTGCCCGCCTGGTGCGTGAGCATCGCGCTCGAGGACGAGCAAGGCAGCGCGGTGGCCGTGGTCCACGACCCGCTCCGCGACGAGACCTTCACGGCCGAGCGCGGCGCGGGCGCGCGCCTCAACGGCGAGCGGATCCAGGTGAGCGGCGAGGACCGCCCCGAACGCGCGCTGATCGCCACGGGCTTCAGCTACAGCGCCGACCTGCGAGCGGCGCAGGCCGAGGTCGTCACGCGCGTGCTGCCGGTGTTCCGCGACATCCGCCGCGCCGGCGCCGCCGCGCTCGACCTGGCTTACCTGGCCGCCGGGCGCGTGGACGGCTACTACGAGCGCGGCCTGAAGGCGTGGGACTGGGCCGCGGCCCGCCTGCTCGTGACCGAGGCGGGAGGCGCCGTGGCGGACCTCGACGGTGAGCCGCACGGGCTCGCGGCCGCGTCGCCGCAGCTCCTGCCCCGCCTGCTGGAATTTGTGAGCTGAGACTTCCGATCCAACCAGGAGACCTGAATGGCTGAACGACTCGACGGCACGGTGGCGCTCGTCACCGGGGCAAGCAGTGGTATCGGCGAGGCGACCGCGGTGGCGCTCGCGGCACAGGGCGCGGCGGTTGCGGTGGCTGCGCGCCGCAAGGACCGCCTCGACAAGCTCGTCTCGCGCATCGAAGAGAACGGCGGCAAAGCGCTGGCCATCGAAGCCGACGTGACGAGCCAGGAGCAGGCGGTCGCCGCGGTCGAGCGCACGGTGAGCGAGCTGGGCCGGCTCGACACGCTGATCAACAACGCGGGCGTGATGCTGCTCGGGCCGATCGTCGACGCTCCCACCGAGGAGTGGGACCGGATGGTCGCGCTCAACGTCCAGGGGCTCCTCTACTGCTCACATGCCGCGATCAAGCATCTGCTGAGCGCCGCGGAGACGTCGCCGCGCGGCGTGGCCGACCTGATCAACATCAGCTCGGTGGCGGGCCGCGTGGCGCGCATGGGGTCGGGCGTCTACAACATGACCAAGTGGGGCGTGGGCGCGTTCAGCGAGTCGCTGCGCCAGGAGGTGACCAAGCGGAACGTCCGGGTCTCACTGGTGGAGCCGGGAGCGGTGGCCACCGAGCTCACCGACCACCTGCGGCCAGAGATCCGCGACCAGACCAAGGACCGCTTCGCCGGCGTCGAGCGGCTGCATTCCGAGGACATCGCCGAGACCATCGAGTTCATCGTCACGCGCCCGCGCCGGGTCGCCGTGAACGAGGTTCTGATCCGGCCGACGGACCAGGAGTTCTAGTTCGTGCCGGTCACGCGCACGACCTCTTCCACGGTCGTGAGGCCCTGCTTGACCTTGTCCAGGCCGTCGCCGCGGAGGCGGCGCATTCCCTGCTGCACGGCCACCTCGGCAACCTCGGCGGCGGAGGCTCGCTGGAGCACCAGCGAGCGTATCTCGTCGGTGATCGGCATCGTCTCGTAGAGCCCGGTGCGGCCCTTGTAGCCGGTCCCGCCGCAGCGGCGGCAGCCGACTGCCTCATGGGCGCTGATGCCGGCGCTGACCTCGAAGCCGTTCTCCACGAGCGTGGCCTTGGTGACCTTGGTCGGCCGGCGGCACGCGGTGCAGAGCGTGCGCGCGAGGCGCTGGGCCACCACGCACTCGATCGAAGAGGCCACCAGGAAGGGCTCGATGCCCATCTCCACGAGACGCGTGATCGCCGTGGGGGCGTCGTTCGTGTGCAGCGTGGACAGCACGAGGTGGCCCGTGAGCGCGGCCTCAACCGCAATCTGCGCAGTGTCGTGGTCGCGGATCTCGCCGACCATGATGATGTTCGGGTCCGCGCGGAGCATCGAGCGCAGGCCGGTGGCGAAGGTCAGGTCCACCTTCTGGTTCACCTGCACCTGCTTGACGCCGTCGAGCTGGTACTCGACCGGGTCCTCGATGGTGATAAGCGTCTTGTCCGGCGTGTTCAGCGACTTCAGCGCCGCGTACAGCGTGGTCGTCTTGCCGGAGCCGGTCGGGCCGGTCACGAGCACGGCGCCGTAGCTGCGGCCAATCGCCTTCTCGAAGCGGGCGCGCTCGTCGTCATGCATCCCGAGAGCGTCGAGGTCCATCACGACGCTCTCCTTGTCGAGGATGCGCATCACCACCGACTCGCCGTTCACCGTCGGCATCGTGAGCACGCGGATGTCGATGTTGCGCCCGTCGACCTTGAGGCCCATACGGCCGTCCTGCGGCCGGCGGCTCTCGGAGATGTCGAGGTTGGCCATGATCTTCACGCGCGAGACCACGCCGGGCACCATGCGGCGCGGCACCGTCGTGGAGTCGGACACGACGCCGTCCACGCGGAAGCGAACGCGGGTCTCCTTCTCGGCGGGATCGAAGTGGATGTCGGACGCGCCGCGCTGCACGGCGTCGGCGATGATCGCGTGGACGAGCTTGATCACCGGCGCGTCGTCTGCGGTCTCGCGCAGGTCGGTGACCTCGATCTCCTGCGGGTCCTCGTCGGCGGGCTCCTGGATCGCGTCGTCGATCCGGCCCAGCTGCGACAGCAGCGCGTCGATGTCCTCGCGCGAGGTGACCGCGCGCCGGACCTCGAAGCCCGTCATCATCGCGACGTCGTCGACCGCGAGGATGTTGGTCGGGTCCGCCATTGCGAGCAGAATCGTGCGCTCGTCGAGGTAGGCGACCGGCACTGCCTGGTAGCGGCGCGCGGCGGCCGGGCTGACCAGGTTGGCGGCGCCCATGTCCGCCTTGAAGATCGAGAGATCGACGTAATCGAGCCCGAAGCGCTCGGCGACCGCGTGGGCGAGCTGATCGGGCGACAGGACGCCGGTCTCGAGCAGCACCTTGCCGGTGGGCTCGCCGTTCCCGCGCGCCTGCTCCACCGCGGCCTCGACGACCTCGGCGGTGGCGAATCCCAGCTCGACGATCACCTCGCCGATACGGCGGACCGAACGGCCGTGCCCAGACGGGTGGGTGAGGCCCGCCATCCTCTGCTCGGAGGACGGCTGGGAGCCGTTCTGCGGCAGGGCCTCGGCGGCCGAACTGTTCTGAGGCGGGTTCATCGATGCACCGGAATGAGGTCCCCAAGCCAGAACGGGGCGCCTCTAACCCCGCTTATCGGCAGGTAGTACGCGGTTCCGTAGCCCTGCCGGGCTTCTCGGCGAGCGAAAACCAAGGATGCCAAGGACGCAGGGAGGCCAGCTTGCTTCGGCAAGCGGCCGACCGAGGACGCAGGCAGCCGACGGTTTGCAGCCGCCGACTACTTGACGGTGAGGGTGCCCTTCATACCGCCCGCCTCGTGACCGGGGACCGAGCAGTAGAAGGTGTAGGTGCCGGGCTTGAGGTTGACGCTGACCTTGGAGGTCCCGCCCTGGCCCACGCGCGGACCCTGCTGGTTCACGCCGTTGCCCTTGATCGATATGTCGTGCGTGATGCCCGACTTGTTGGGCATCTCGAGGGTGACCTGGCCGGCCTTCGCGTTGGCCTTGTTGAACTGGAAGGCCAGCGCGCCGCTCGGGTCGGCGGGAATCGTGAGCGTGCCGTTCTTCTCCACCGCCGGCTTGTTGCTCGTCTTGGGTTGTCCTGCCGCGGCCAGGTCGCCAGAGTCCTTGCCGGGGTTGGCCGCCGCGAAGCCGACGTATGCGGCCACGTCACGCGCATCGTCGCCCTTGTAGATGTTGTTCGGCATGATGCTGCCCCGGCGCACGTGGCCGATCTGAGAGTGCACAACTCCCTCGATGCCGGAGTCCTTGAACCCCTGAGCGCGCGCCTCGGCGAAGGCGGCGTCGAGGTTCGGCCCCTGGGTTCCCTTGGTGTTGGCGCGCGCCAGCGTGTGGCAGGCGCCGCACTTCGCCACGAACAGCGTCTTGCCGTTCACGAGGTCGGGCTTGCCGCCGCGCTCGTTGCAGCCGGCCATGAGGGCCACCGCCATTACGAGAGCGGCAGGTAGCGCCAGTACCCGCGTCCTTTCCCCTGACAGAGTCAAGGGCCGGAAGATTATCCGAGCGGCGGACGCCAGGGCTCGCCAGCATGTGTGGCGACGGGAAGCTCGTCCAAATGACCCTGAGCCGCGGCCATCACGCGCTCCGCCACGTGCTCCCAGCCGAAGTGCTCGTGCGCCGTTGCGGCCAGGGCTGCGCCCGCGTGCGAGCGCCTCTCAGGGTCGAGCGTCAGCCAGCTGACGAGCTTGCCCGCGATCTCCTCCACGGCGCCGTCCGAGACCTCGAAACCCAGCAGGCGCCCCAGATCCGGCTCGAGCGCGGGAGCCAGCATCGCGCTCACCTCGGCCAGCCCGGAATGCACCGCGGACAGGGGCAGCAGGCCGCACGAGGCCGCCTCTGCGGCCACCATCCCAAACGCCTCGGGGAACGTGCTCGGCACCACCTGCGCGAGGCAGGAGGGCAGGAGGTCCGGCAGGTCATCGTGCTCGAGCCGGCCCGTGAAGTGGACGCGCGCGGCGGCCTCCGGGGCGCTCGCCAGGTACTCCTCGCGCCGCTTGCCCTCCAGGGTGTCGAGGAAGGCGCGCAGGAAGCGCAGCTCGCTCCGGGGGCCGCCCTCCAGCTCGCGCCCCAGCGCCGCGATCTCGCGGAGATCATCGAGGTCCCCGGCCCCCAGCGCCGCCACGATGCGCTCACAGGCCTCGCGATAGGTGCCGAAGCCGACCACGCACAGCCGCGCGTTCGGCACCCGCGCGTACACCAGCGGCCAGGCGGCCAGCAGCAGGTCGATGCCCTTCGACACGATCAGCTTGCCCACGAAGCTCACGAGAGCGTCGCGCCCGGGGTCGAGATGGCGGAGGGCCGCGGAGGCGCCGGCGTCCCCGCCCCAACCCGCCGCGGCAGCCCCATCCAGGCGGTCTGCCAGGCCCCTGAGACGCTCCGCGGCCTCGTCCCGATCTAGCGGCCGGAAGCGGGCCACGTCCACGCCTGGAGGCCCGAGGCGCGTGCGATCGCGCGTCTCCGGCAGGAACTCCCACAGCACCTCGGCCATATGCCTCGAGCCCACCAGCACGCCACGCGCGCCATTCACCCCCTCACGGGCGTACGGCAGGAAGCGCTCGGGGTCGGGCCGCAGCGTGTACTCCAGCGCGCTGCCGTGGATCTTCACCGCGTACGGCACCTCGTCTGTCAGCGCGCGAGCGAGGATTACAGGGCCCATCAGCGCGTGGTTGGCCAGCGCGATGTCCGGCCGCACGCGCTGCGCCACGTCGCGGACGGCGCGCACGTTCGAGTCGATGTAGTGGCCGAGCTCCGCGTCGGTCAGGTCGAGGAAGCGCTTGGCGTCGAAGCCCTCGTACTGGTCGGCAACGTAGACGGGCAGCACGCGACCGATGTCGGGCAGGTAGGCCGTTATCCGGGCGCCGGGATCGCCATCCACGAGCAGCTCGCCGTCCTCCCAGCGTCCCGTGGCGCCCACGAGCGGCAGTTCCGCCGCGGAGCGGTCCTGGCAGAGGATGTGGACCTCGTGGCCAAGCGACGCCAGCGCCTCGATCAGGCTGGCGTTGTAGATGTTGCTGCCGGTACCGCGCAGCAGATAGCCGTGGAAAATGAGGATTCGCACAGAGCCTGTCTTTCACCTCCGCCCGCTGCAGTATGTTGGCCCGGTACCCCGGAAGGTGGCCCGTGGCGCTGATATGTTTCCGCGCTCATGCCGGAGCGCCAGAGATACCGACTTCGTGCCAGGTCCGACCGCGAGGTGATTCGCGAGGTCGAGCCGGGTGCCGTCTACGTGGACCGGGACAGTGGCGAGGAGTTCGAGGTCGTCGGCAAGCTGTTGCCGCTCGCACCGTCTCCCAGCAACCTGCCCTGGGCCGTGGAGAACCTGCGGCTGTGCGGCTGTTCGCTCGAGCAGCTCGTGCCCAAGGATCTGAACGACTGCCCGCACTGCGGACGTCGTCTGCCCGCCGTCGAGCGCTAGGCAGCTCCCAATGAGGCAGTCGTCCCTTCTCGCGTGCCTTCTTCTCGTGCTCGGCTTTGCCGTGGCCGGATGCGGCGGCGGCTCGAGCAACGACAGCGCGGAGACCATCCCGGCTCCTCCGCCGCTCACCACGCCCGGCAGCTCCACGCTGCCCGCGATTCCCGACACGGTTCCGACCACGCCCACGACCACGGTGCCGAGCAGCGGCGGGACCGGCAGCGGCACGCCGTCCTCGGGCGGTACCGCCGGCGGCGGGACCGTGACGCCTCAGGCGCCCAGTACGGCGCCGTCCGGAGGCGCCGCCCCGCCCTCAAGCGGCGGCGGCACCGGTGGCGGCGGAACGGGTGGCGGAGGTGGCAGCACCACGACGCCCTCGTCCGGCGGCACAGCCCCGGGGAAGTTCAATGAGTTCTGCCAACAAAACCCGGGTGCCTGCTGACAAGCCTGCAAACCGTCGGATACCTGCGTCCTCGTGTCTCGGCGTACTGACGTACGCCGTCGACCCTGCGTCCTTGGTCTCCTCGGTTTTCGGCTTCTCAGCTAGGCACCCAGCGCGTGGTTAAACGGTCCGGCGGTGGACCGGGCTTGGTGTCGCTGGGCGCCTGATCCGGGCTGGTGATGGGGCCGGCAGTGGCTCCGCGCCCCGGCGTGGCACGTGGCGGCGTGGCTTCTGATGGTCACGCAGACGGCGATCCGCCGGGCGCCAGCGTCCGAGAGGCAGCGCCAGGCCGCCTCCGCCGCCGGGGCCACCGCGCGGCTCCGGCTCGTGGCCGCCACCGCCTGGCCCGCCTCCGCCGCCGTCGGAGTCGTCATCGTCACGCAGGCGGAAGAACCAGACGAGCCACACGACGAGAAGGCCCACGTCGAGCACCCGGAAGCCGATCATGAAGATCCAACCCTCCGTGCTCATCCGTCTCCCTCGGCGGCGTGCGCGGCCATCGTTGCGATGGTACCGCGATAGGGAAGGCCCGCCAGCCCCGAGCGGTTACTTCTTCTTCTTGGGCTGGGTCGGCGGGTTCGTGACCCGCGGATCCGGGATGAAGGTGACGGTGTACATCAGCCGCGCGGTCCGGTAGACGCAGCCGTACGAGGCCAGCTGTCCGCGCGTGACCTGGGCGGCCTTCTGCTGGACGTCATCGCAGTGCTTGGGGTCGCGGGAGGAGCGCCAGGCCTCGTCGTTGCCCAGGTTGACGGCGAACGCCGGCGCCCAGGTGGGCACGGTGAGGGCGACCACGTAGCCGGGCTTGACCGTGAGCGGCCGCGGCAGCGCGAAGGTGGGAGTCGAGCCGAAGTACTTGGTGAGGTCGAACGGCGGGCTGATCCCGGAGACCCGGTAGCGGTTCTTGGTGCCCGGCTTCAGGACCACGATCTGGGCCTGTGGCGGCGTGCCGAACAGCTTGTTGAAGAAGTCGGCGTCGCTCTTCTTGGGCTTGCCGAGCGTGATGCTGAACGCGACGACCTTGCCGCGCCGCTTGCGCTTGAACGGGTTCTTGGTCGTGCCCTGCTGCACCTCGAAGCCCGTCACCTGGCCGACGGCCTGACAGTTGTCGGGACAACTCACCGCCGGTGGCGAACTGGTCTGGCCGAGCTCGATCGGATGGTCCGCCGATGCGATGGCGACCACGATCAGGGCTCCCAGAGCCGTAACAATTGCTACAAACCGCTTCATGGGTCAGGGCATTGAACACGACCGAACGGCCGATGGTGCGCTCATTCGCCCCGAAAGATAAGAACTCCTGCAACGGAGGGACCGCCCGGGGGCAGTAGGGCGAGCGAAAACCGAGGATGCCAAGGACGCAGGGAGGCCGGCTTGCAATCGCAAGCGGCCGACCGAGGACGCAGGCAGCCGACGGTTTGCAGCCGCCCTGCAGCCGCCCTACTTGTAGCGGTAGGTGATGCGGCCGCGATCGAGGTCGTAGGGAGAGAGCTCGATCTTGATCCGGTCTCCCGGCAGGATGCGGATGTAGTGGCGCCGCATCTTGCCCGAGATGTGGCCGAGCACCTCGTGCCCGTTGTCGAGCTTGACCTTGAACATGGTGTTCGGGAGGGCCTCGACGACCTCGCCCTCCATCTCGATCTTTTCTTCCTTCGGCAAACCGCTCGTCATGCTAGCCGGAGGCCGCGAGACATCGCGGCGCGGCGACTAGATCTTTCTGACATTCACCGCCTTCGGGCCCTTGTCCCCGGCCTCCTCGTCGTAGGAGACCTTGGTGTTCTCCTCGAGCGATTTGAAGCCATTGCCCTCAATGCCGCTGTAGTGGACGAAGAGGTCGCGATCGCCTTCATCGGGTGTGATGAAGCCGAAGCCCTTCTCGTCGTTGAACCACTTCACGGTACCGGTCGCCATGCTGCACCCTCCTCCTTCGTCCACGGTGGTGCCAGCGCAAACGTACCATCGTTTAGCGGGCAGAATCCAGCCCGCGGGAAGCGCTTTTTTTCCGCAGTTAGCTGCCCTTGAACGACGCGTTTCCGGGGCCGTCCCTGAGGAACGACTCGACGGCCGCCTGGAGGTCCTCCGTGTCGAACAGCGCGGAGGCGATCTCGCGGATCCGCGCATCCGCTCCGTGGGTCCCCTCCTCCACCGCGACGCGCACCAGGCGCTTGGTGGCCGCGTGCGCCTTCGTCGGCCCCGCCGCCAGCTCGGTGGCGAACTTCATCGTCTCCTCCGCGAGCTGGTCGTCCGGGAAGACGCGGTTCACCACGTTCCAGCGCTCGAGCGTCGCGGCATCGAACAGCTCTCCGCTCATCACGAGCTCGCGCGCCCGGGCGGGGCCGGCGCGCTCCGCGATCCGCTGCGGCCCGCCGCCCGCCGGCGTGAGGCCGACGACCTTCTCCACCAGTCCGAACTTGGCCGATTCGGCGGCGAAGATCAGGTCGCAGCCCAGCGCGGCCTCGAGTCCCCAGGTGAGGCAGAGGGAGTGCACGCTGGCCAGCGTGGGCAGCGGCATGTCCTCGAGCTTGTGCGCCACGCGCACAAGGCCCTGAAAGATCTCGTCCGCTTCGTCGGGCGTTTTCCCCTGGAAATGATGGACATCCACACCGCCGGTGAAAGCCCGGCCCTCGGCTCGGAGCACGAGCGCCCGCACCCCGTCCGACTCGGCCTGGTCGAGCGCGCTCTCCAGGTCCGCCTGCAGCTCCGGCGTCCAGAGGTTGAGCGGCGGCGAGCTCAGGACGACGACCCCGACATCGCCCTCCCGCTCGAGGCGGACGTGCTTGTCAGCCACGCAGCTCGGCCGCCACGCTGGCCAGCTCCTCGGGCGTGGCCGGCTGGGGCCGCGTGGGGAGCTGGAGCGGATCGCCGACGTAACGAGGGATCGAGTGGATGTGGAAGTGGAAGACCGTCTGCCAGCCCGCGGCACCGCACGAGTTGAGCAGGTTCACGCCGTCGCAGCCGAGCCTGTCCTTCTGCATCTGCGCAAGCCGCTTGGCTCCCTTCGCCGAGGCGGCGAGATCCTCGTCGGAGATCTCGAGCAGGTCGGTCGAGTGGTTGCGCGGGATCACGAGCGCATGGCCGCGCGTCCAGGGGTTGATGTCCATGAACGCGGCCGTCCCGTCCTCGTCCTCCCAGAGGAACTCGGCCGGGATCTCGTGCGCGAGGACCTTGCAAAAAATGCAGTTTGGATCGGTCATAGGGAGCGGAACGTTAACTGAGGGCGCTAGTTCCTAGTTCCTGGTTCCTAAAGCCAGCCGACCCTCTTGAAGTAGCGCCAGAGCCCTCCGCAGATCAGCAGGATCACGAGGATCACTGCCGGGTAGCCGAAGCGCCAGCGCAGCTCCGGCATGTGGTCGAAGTTCATGCCGTAGATCCCGGCGATCATCGTTGGCACGACCGCGATGGCCACCCAGGCTGAGATCTTGCGCATGTCGTCGTTCTGGCGAACGCTGATCTGCGTGAGGTTGGCCTCGAGCACGCTCGTGAGCATGTCGCGGAAGCCGTCGAGGATGCTCACCACCTTGAGCAGGTGGTCGTACACGTCGCGGAAGTAGGACTGCACGTGCTCGTGGATGAGCGGCGCGTAGTCCCCGCGCGCGAGCCGCATCAGCGGCTCGGCCAGCGGCGAGGTGGCGCGGTAGAAGTCGAGCACCTCGCCCTTGAGCTTGTAGATGCGCTCCGCGGGGTTCGCGCGCGACTCCGAGAACACCTGGGCCTCGATCTCGCTGATGTCGTTCTCCACGCCGTCGACCGCCGGGAAGTACTCGTCCACCACGTGGTCGACGATCGCGTGCAGAACGCTGCTCGTGCCGCAGCGCAGCATGTCCGGGTTTGCCTCGATCCGCTGACGCGTTCCCTTGAGCCCGCTGCCCTCGCCGTGGCGGACGGTGACGATGAAGTCCTCGCCGACGAACAGCATGATGTCGCCGAGCGTGATCACCTCCTTCGGGTCCACGTAGCGGGCCGTCTTCAGCACCACGAACAACGTGTCGCCGTAGGTCTCGATCTTCGGCCGCTGGTGCGCGGTGATCGCGTCCTCGACCGCCAGCGGATGGAGAGCGAACTCGCGGGCCACCGCGTCGAACTCCTCTTCGGTCGGCTCATAGAGGCCGATCCAGACGAACGAGTTCTCCTTCTGTGCGGCTCGGAACGCCTCGTCGAGATCGAAGTGCCCGTCGGAGCGGCAGCCGTTCGTATAGACCGCGCAATCGACGATCATCGTGCGGGATTCTGCTCCCTCAGCCGGCGGGCAAGCGCCACCGCCTCTTCACGCGTCTCGGCCTCGCCGGTGAAGCGCGCCTCGCGCAGGCGGGCGAGCAGCTCGCCGAGCTCAGGACCCGGGTCGATTCCCAGCTCCTCCGCCAGCTCGCCCCCACGCAGCGGCGGCTCGGGCGGATCGGCGCGCCACTCAAGTGCCTCTGCCATCAGCTCGCGCGCGAGGTCGAGATGTTTCTTGATGGCGTCCTCGGCGTTCTTGCCGCGAGTGGCCAGGCGGTCCGCGCAGGTGAGCAGGGTCACCTCCACCTCCACCGGCTGGCAGCGCTGGAGGTACTCGTAGATGCGCTCTCGGCTCAGCGGCCGCTCGTGCACCAGGAAGCCGAGCACCAGGTGGTGACGGGTCACGCCTGCCAGCAGCTCGCGCAGCCGCTCGCTCGTCTTCAGGCGGCGGCAGAGGTCGCGGATCATCTCGGCGCCCGCCTTGTCGTGACCGATGAAGGTCACGCGGCCGTCGGGGCGCACGCCGCGCGTTGCCGGCTTGCCGCAGTCGTGGAGCAGGGCGGCGAAGCGCAGCGCCTGCCAGCCGGTCAGCTCGTCGGCGAAGGGCTCGCTCATCAGGCGGTCAAGCGGCTCCGCCAGCTCGCCGAACACGCCTTCGGGGTCGTGCTCGAGCGCCAGGTGGCAGCGCAGCACCTCGATCGTGTGGTCGTGCACGTCCAGGTGGTGGAAGTGGCTCTGCTCCACCCCGTGGAGCGCGTACAGCTCCGGCAGCACCACCGCGGTCAGGCCGAGCTCATCGGACAGCGCGAGGCCGTCGATCACACGGTCCGCGCTCACGATGCGGCGCAGCTCCTGGAACACGCGCTCGGCGGCTGCGTTGCGGACCAGCGGGGCGGCTTGTTGGGTTAGGTGTCGGGTGTCGGGTGTCGGGTGCAGGTCCAGCTCGGCCGCGAAGCGCGCGAGGCGCAACGGACGCAACGGATCGTCCGCGTATGCCGACTCCTCGACGGTCGGGCCGCCTATTACGCGCAAGGCCTTGTTCTCGAGGTCCTGAAGTCCGCCTTGTGGATCGTGCGGCTCGCCGCCGTCGAGCGGCACGGCTATCGCGTTCACGGTGAAGTCACGCCGTGCCAGATCGGCGTCGATGCCCTCGCCGTGCATCTCCGTCACGTCGCAGGTCCAGGTGCGATCCGGGTCCATCGCGCGCCATGCGCCGAACGCCTCGGACAACGGGAACACGGGGCCGCCCACCGCTCGCGCGAGCTTGCGGGCGACCCTCTGGGAATCGCCGCGCACCGTCAGATCGAGGTCGCGCACGGGCCTGCCGAGCAGCGCGTCGCGCACGGTGCCACCCACGATCCAAAGCTCGTCGGCTTCGCCCGCCAGCGCCTCGCGAGCCGTCTTGACGAGCGGCTCGGCGGCTAGCCGGTCGCTCAGGTCTGCCCGCGCCATTGCCTGCGCACTCTGGGGCTGAGCCCGCAGGTGACCTCGTAGTTGATCGTGCCGATCCGCTCCGCGACCTCCTCCGCGCGGATCGTCTCGCCTGCCTGCGAGCCGATCAGCACCGCCGGCTCGCCCGGCTGGATATCGGTCTCCGGGCCGAGCTCGACCGTGATGTTGTCCATGCTCACCGTGCCGATCAGGGGATGCCGGCGGCCCTTCACCAGGACGTCGCAGTTGTTCGTGAGTGCGCGGCGCCAGCCGTCGCCATAGCCGATCGGCACCGTGCCGACCCAGGTGGGTTCGCCCGCACGCCATCTCCGCCCGTAGCCCGCGCTCTCACCGCGCTCGAAGCGCTTGACCGCCGCCACGTACGACTCGAGCGACAGCGCGGGCTCGAGCCCGCGCTCGGCGGGGTCGCGCTGGAAGGGATCGAGGCCGTAGATCGCCACGCCGCAGCGCACCATGTCGAAGTGCGCGCCCGGGTCGCGATAGGTGGCCGCGCTGTTGGCGGCGTGCAGGACGACGTCCGGGTGCTCCTGCTTGAGGCCGCGCGCGAAGGGAGTGAACGCGTCGAGCTGGGCGGGGAAGTGCTCGTCCCCCTCCTCATCCGCGGTGGCGAAGTGCGTCATCGCGCCGGCGAGCTTGAGCCGCTCGTCGCCCGCCGCGATCTCGGCGACGGCGCGCGCCGCCGCAACGTCCTTGGTACCCAGGCGGCCCATGCCGGTGTCGAGCTTCACGTGCACGTTCACCGGCACGGTGCCGGGCGTGTGCAGGCCGGCGAGCGCGCGGGCGAAGCGCTCGTCCCACACCACCACGTCGGCCACCGCCTCGATCGCGGTCTTCGCCTCCTCGTGCGTGAGCGCTCCCATCACGAGGATGCGTGTGTCCACACCATGGCGGCGCAGCTCCGCGGCCTCCCCCGCGGTGGCGACCGCCAGCCAGTCCGCGCCGCCGGCCAGCGCGGCCTTCGCGCACCAGGCGTCGCCGTGGCCGTACGCGTCAGCCTTTACGACCGCGCACAGCCGCGAACCGTCATTCAGCAGGGAGCGCAGGTGCGCGCAATTGCGCTCCACCGCGCCGAGGTCGATGTGCGCGACCGCGCGCTCAACCACCGCGCAGCTCCCGCATCGCCGGCGCGAGCGCCTCGATCACGTCGCCGGCGATCACGTGGTCGGCGCCGTGGCGGTCTGCCGCGACCATCCCCGCGCGCGCGTGCGCGAGGGCGCCCGCCGCTGCCGCCTCGAATGCGTCGAGACCCTTCGCCAGGAATGCGCCGATCACGCCGGACAGCACATCACCGGTGCCGGCGGTGGCGAGTGCGGGCGTGGCGCCGGGGCTGATCGCCACCGGCCCACCGGGCGCGGCGACGATCGTGTCATCGCCCTTGAGCAGCACCACACAGCCGCTCTCTTCCGCGGCCGCACGAGCGCACGACAGACGGTGCGCCTCAACGTCGTCCGAGTCGGTGGCGAGCAGGCGCGCCAGCTCGCCGGCGTGCGGAGTCAGCACCGTCGGCCCCGGCCGGCCCTTCAGCAGGCCGAGCTTGCCGCCGTGCGCGTTCAGGCCGTCGGCGTCGATCAACAGCGGCTTGTCCACCTCCCGCGCCACCACGCGCGCGAACTCCAGGGCGGCGCCCGTGCGGCCCAGCCCCGGTCCGAGCACGAGCGCGCCCGCGCGCTCCGCGAGCTGCTTGACCTCCTCGACGCCCTCTGGGGTGTGCGCACCGTCCTCCTCCGGCAGCGCGTGAGCCATGCCCTCGAGCAGCTTGAGCTGAAGCACCGGCTGCGCCGACCGCGGTACCGCCACCTGCACGTAGCCGGCGCCCGCGCGCTGCGCCGACAGCGCCGCCATCGTCGGGGCGCCCGTGAGCGCGGCCGATCCGCCCACCACGACCACCGTGCCGGACTTGAACTTCGAGCCGTCCTGCGCCCGCCGAGGCACCAGCTCGATCACCCGCTCCGAGATCACTCCGGCCACCTGCGGCGCGGGCGCGCCGCGCGGCACGCCGATCTCCACCACCTCGACCGCGCCCGTCAGGCCCTTGCCCGGGTTCACCTGCAGGCCGATCTTCGAGCCGTGGAAGGTGGCGGTCACCTGGGCGCGGATGGCATCGCCGTGCACCTCGCCCGTCGAGGCATCGACCCCCGACGGCACGTCGCACGCGACCACCGGCGCGTCCTGCTCGTTGATCGCCCGGAGGGCGCTCGCCATCGGCTCGCGCACCTCACCGGAGAAGCCGGTGCCGAGCAGCGCATCGACCACCACGCTCGAGCCTTCGAGCATGCCGGCATCAAATGGCAGGGGCGGCTCGCCGGGCAAGCGCTCGAGATTCACCCGCGCGTCCCCTTTCAGGCCGGCCGGATCGCCGACGGCCAGCACGTCCACCCGCATGCCGTCCTCGCGCAGGATGCGCGCGGCCACCAGGCCGTCGCCGCCGTTGTTGCCCTTGCCCACCACGACCCGCACCGGTCCGGCGCCACGCGCCGCCGCGGCGCTCACCCGCGCGAGACCCACCCCGGCGCGCTCCATCAGGTCGATCCCGGGCACGCCCTGCTCCCCGATCGCCCACCGGTCGACGGCGCGCATCTCCGCCGCCTCATAGACGGGGTCGAGCCAGTCCGGCAGCGTCATCGCAGCAGCGCCACCGCTCCGGCCGTCGTGTCCGTGTGGGTGAGCGACACCACCGGCTGTACGGAGAGCTCGCGCGCCCGCTCGGCCACGGCGCCGCTCAGCCTCACCTCCGGCGCGCCGCCCGTGGCCACAACCTCCACGTCGCGGAAGTTCCAGCCCTCCATCCCGAGCGCCTTCGCCACCGCCTCCTTGGCGCAGAAGCGGGCCGCCAGATGCCGCGCCGGCCGGGCATGGCGAGCCGCGTACTCGAGCTCCTGCTCGCTGAACAGCCGCTCCGCCAGCCTTGGTCGCCGCTCGAGCGCGCGCTCGAGCCGCTCGATGTCGAGGAGGTCCAGCCCGATTCCGCTCATGCGCGGACTGTACGGAAAGGTCAGCTCCGCGGGGCATCCGGCCCCGCGTTCTGAGAGCCGGACTTCGTCCGACGTCCTATTCCACGGTGACGGTCTTCGCGAGGTTGCGCGGCTGATCCACGTTGAGGCCGCGCGCGCGGGCGATGTAGTACGCGAGCAGCTGCAGCGGGATCACCGCGAGGATCGGCTGGAGCAGCCAGTCCGTGTTCGGCACCGTGACCACTTCCTCGGCGTGGTGCGCCACGGAGGCGTTGCCCTCGGTGGCCACGGCGATCACGTGTGCGCCGCGCGCCTGAACCTCGGCCACGTTCGACAGCACCTTGTCGAGCACCGGCGAGTCGGTGGCCACGCACACCACGGGGGTGTGCTCGTCAAGCAGCGCGATCGGCCCGTGCTTCATCTCACCGGCGGCGTACGCGTCGGTGGGGATGTAGGAGATCTCCTTGAGCTTGAGCGCGCCCTCGAGGCAGATCGGCAGTCCAACGTGCCGGCCCAGGTAGAGGAAGAAGTCTGAGGTCGACCAGCGCTCGGCGATCTTGCGAATGGGCTCGTCGATCGTCTCCATCAGCTCGCTGATGAGGTGCGGAAGCTGCTTGACCTTCTGCGCCAGCTCGGCCGCGCGCTCCGGCGCGAGCGTGCCGCGCACCTGGGCGAGCTTGAGCCCGAGCAGGTACATCACGGCCACCTGGGCCACGAAGGTCTTTGTGGCGGCCACACCGATCTCGAGGCCGGCCCGCGTGAAGATCACGCCATCGGCGTCGCGCGTGGCCTGGCTGCCCATCACGTTCGTCACGCCGATCACCTTGGCGCCCGCAGCGCGCGCCAGGCGCATCGCGGCCAGCGTGTCGGCGGTCTCGCCGGACTGCGTGATGCCGACCACCAGGTCGCGGTCCCCGAGAACGGGGTTGCGGTAGCGGAACTCCGACGCGATGTCGAGCTCCACCGGCACGCGCGCCCACTCCTCGATCGCGTAACGCCCCACGAGGCCCGCGTGGTACGAGGTGCCGCAGGCCACGATGGCGATGCGGCGCAGGTCCTTGAGCTCGTCGTCGGATACGCCGATGTCGCCGAGGTCGACGAGGTCGCCCGGCACGCGGTCGAAGATCGTCTCCGCCACCGCGTCGGCCTGCTCGTGGATCTCCTTGAGCATGAAGGTCTCGTAGCCGCCCTTCTCAGCGGCGCTGTCGTCCCAGTCGATGTGCGTCTTCTCGCGCTCGAGCGGCGCGCCGGAGGCGTCCATGAACTCGGTCGCCCCGGGGCGCAGCACCACGAGCTCGTCGTCGTTCAGGAACTGCACCTCGCGCGTCTCGGACAGGAAGGCCGGGATCGCGGAGCCGATGAAGCTCTCGGTCTCCCCCACGCCCACCACCAGCGGGCACTCCTTGCGCGCGCCCACGAGCACCTCCGGCTCGTCGGCGGACATCGCGACGAACGCGTAGTGGCCGCGGAGCTCGTTAGGAGGTGCGAACGGCCTCGATCAGGTCTCCGTCGTAGTGCGAGGAGATCAGGTGGGCGACCACCTCGGCGTCGGTCTCCGACGTGAACTCGGCACCCTCTCCCTGCAGCCGCTCACGCAGCGCCACGTGGTTCTCAACGATGCCGTTGAGCACGATGTGGATGCGCTCGCCCGTGTCGAAGTGCGGGTGCGCGTTGGCCTCGCACACGCGGCCGTGGGTGGCCCAGCGCGTGTGGCCGATGCCGATCGTGGGCTCGCGAGTGGCGGTGGCGACGGCGCCGGCCTTCTGCGCCTTCGCATCGACCGCCTCGCGCAGGAACGCCAGGTTACCGACCGCGCGCACGGACTCGATCTGGTCGTCGACCAGAAGCGACAGGCCGGCCGAGTCGTAGCCGCGGTACTCGAGCTTCTCGAGCCCTTGGAGGAGCAGCTCCTGGCACGGCCTTCTACCTACGTATCCGACGATCCCGCACACGAGCAGTCACCTCCTTAGGGACGGAAAAAGCCGCTCGAACGCGGCTCCCAAACGCCCCTTCGCAAGGGCCTTGACGATGGTACCAGCGGCTCCGAGAGCCGACCAGTAATGGTCAGATTCCTGCTGTGCGAGCGAGCAGGAAGATGTTCAGAGCCACGATCAGGGTGGCGATCACGCTCGCCGCGATCGTGGTGCCGCGCTTGTTGACGAGAGCGCCCATGACCCTCTTGCGGCTGGTGAAGATCACGAGCGGAATCAGCGCGAACGGGATGCCGAACGAGAGCACCACCTGGCTGATCACGAGCGAGCGCGTGGGGTCGAGCCCGGAGGCGAGCACGATCAGAGCGGGCGCCATCGTCACGAGCCGGCGGAGCAGCAGCGGGATTTTGCGATCGATGAAGCCCTGCATCACGACCTGGCCGGCGTAGGTGCCCACGCTCGAGCTGGCGAACCCGGATGCCAGCAGCGCCAGGCCGAAAGCGATCGCGGTACCGTTGCCCACGAGGTTCTTGAAGCCGTAGTAGGCGCCGTCGATCGAGTCCACGCCCGTGTGACCGCTGGTGTGGAAGAGCGCGGCCGCCACCATCAGCATCGCCAGGTTGACCACGCCGGCGACGGTCATCGCGATGCCCACGTCGAGCCGCTGGAAGCGCATCACGCGCCGGCGCTCGTCGTCGTTGCGCACCTCGATCCGCCGCTGGGTGAGCGCGGAGTGCAGGTAGATCACGTGCGGCATCACGGTGGCGCCGAGGATGCCCGCGGCGAGCAGCACGCTGTCGGTGCCCGCGAAATGCGGGATGAAGCCCTTAGCAGCTTCGCTCGCGTCCGGCCCGATCTCCCAGGCCTGGTAGAGGAAGCCGAGCAGGACCACACCGAAGAGGCCCGCGATCACGAGCTCGAAGCGCCGGTGCCCGCGCTGCTGGAGGGCGAGGATGCCGAACGCCACGACGCCGGTCATCAAGCCCGCGACGAACAGCGGCACGCCGAAGAGCAGGTTGAGCGCGATCGCCGCGCCGATGAACTCGGCCATGTCGGTGGCCATGGCGATCAGCTCGGCCTGGATCCAAAGGCTCCAGGTGACGCCGCGCGGGAAGCTCTCACGGCAGACCTCCGGCAGGTTCTTGCCGGTGGCGATGCCGATCTTGGCCGACAGCATCTGGATCAGCATCGCCATCAGGTTGGCCGCGAGCACGACCCACAAGAGCATGTAGCCGTAGCGCGCGCCGCCCTGGATGTTGGTGGCGAAGTTGCCCGGGTCGATGTAGGCGACCGCCGCCACGAACGCCGGGCCGAGCAGCGGCAGCGTGCCGCGCACCCGGCCGCGCTTGCGCAGCTCCTGGAGCGTGCTCGGGCTGGGGAGCGCTACGGCATCTGGCGAGATCGGCTTGCTCACAGCCCTGCCACCTCGGCCCTCATCGCCCTTGCGAGCCCACCGCCCAGCACGTGCACGCTCTTGCCGAAGCGCGCTGACACTGGCCCGTCGAACGGCTGCTTCTCCACGATCTCGAAGTCATCCCCGGGCGCAATGCCCCGGTCGGCGAGATAACGCAGCATCTCCGGGTCGGAGTCGGAGATGCGCACGAACCTGCCACGCGCCCCCGGCTCGAGCGACTGCATGCTGCTCGTGCGCCCCTCCTCGATCCGCAGCTCCCGCGTGGGAATCGGGTCGCCGTGGGGGTCGTGGGTGGGATCGCCGAGCTTGCGCGCGATCAGCTCCTCGAGCTCCTCCGAGAGCACGTGCTCGAGCACCTCGGCCTCGTCGTGCACGCGGTCCCACGGCACGTCGAGGTTCTCGGCCAGGTACAGCTCGAGGAGGCGGTGGTGGCGCAGCACCTCGAGCGCGACGCGCTCGCCCGCCGGCGTCAGGCGAATGCCCTTGTAGGGCACGTGCTCCACCAGACCGAGCGCGCTGAGCTTCTTGGCCATGTTGGAGGCCGACGCGGCGGTCACGCCCAGCCGCTCGGCCAGGGCGTTGGTGGTCACGTCGTTGCCGCTCTGCGTCTGCAGCGCGTAGATCGCCTTGGCGTAGTCCTCGACGGCGGCGGTGAGCTGGCCTTCTTCAGTTGCCATGGATTTGGAATTATGCCATGGCTAAAAAAGAAGTTACCTCCAGTTGGACAAAAGTTCGAGGCGCGTATCGGGTATCGGGACCAGCTCCCTGCGCCTAGGCCAGCTCCCGCTTCACCAGGGCCGCCAGGCGCTCCGCTACCGCCTGGCACTCGTCTTCCTCAGGCGCCTCCACCATCACGCGGATCAGGGGCTCCGTGCCGGATGCTCTTACGAGCACTCTGCCGCGGCCCTCGAGCGCCTCGCTCTCGCGCTCGATCGCCTCGAGCACAGCGGGGACGCTCTCGAGCGCGCCGCGTTCCGCCACCTCGACGTTGATCAGTAGCTGCGGGAGCTTCTGCATGGCATCCCGGTCCGCCAGGTCGCGGCCGCCGAGCGCCTCGAGCGTGAGCAGCGCCGCCGCGATCCCGTCGCCCGAGGGCGCGAAACCCGTGTCGATGATGTGGCCCGACTGCTCGCCGCCGAGCGCCCAGCCGCGGCGCGTGAGCTCGGCCATCACGTGGCGGTCGCCCACCGGCGTGGTGGCGACTTCGACGCCCGCCTCCGCCATCGCGGTGTGGAAGCCGCAGTTGGTCATCACGGTCACGGCCACGCCGTTGCCGGGCAGCCGTCCGGCTTCCCGCAGATGGAGCGCGGCGATGGCGATCAGCTCGTCCCCGTCGACCACCACGCCGCCTCGATCCACCGCAAGCAGCCGGTCGCCGTCGCCGTCGAAGGCGAAACCCACGTCGTATCCGCCGGCCGGCTGCCCGGCGGCGGCGTCGCCGTGACGGTGATGACCAACTACGGCTTCCACACCGCGATGGGCGAGGCCGGCGTCGCCGTGGAGACCACCGCGGTCGGCGACCGCTACGTGCTCGAGGCGCTGCGCGAGCGCGACTGGGCGCTCGGCGGCGAGCAGTCCGGCCACATCATCGACCGCAACTTCGTCCCCTCCGGCGACGGCATCGCGGCCGCGCTGCTGACGCTGGAGTCGCTCGAC
>Ga0157370_10002480_pt1 | contig 22253 bp, 18 predicted proteins | sample C35metaG_FD_113463 | JGI IMG/M metagenome (GOLD analysis project Ga0157370, IMG submission 113463) | Corn rhizosphere microbial communities from Kellogg Biological Station, Michigan, USA - C3-5 metaG | ecosystem: Host-associated > Plants > Roots > Rhizosphere > Soil | place: USA: Michigan...
AGCTCCGAAGAACAGCACTTCGGTGGCGAGGAAGGCCCACATGCCGAGTGTGACCGTCTCGCGCTCCTGCTGGAGCGTCGAATATTGGAAGCCGAGGGTCTCCTCAGCCATCTTTCGACTGCGTGCAGGGGACTCCCTGATCGTACTGGTAAGGCGGCCGGATCACGGTCGGAATCTTGGGGAAATTCTTCGTCGGGGGCGGCGAACTGGTTGTCCATTCGAGCCCGGTGGCGCCCCACGGGTCGGCCGAAGCCCGCGGGCCTTTGAGGATAGACCAGGCAAGATAGAACAGCGGAAGCGCATAGCCGACCGCGAGGATGCTCGCCCCGGCCGACGAGAGCACGTTCCAGATTTGAAACTCCGGTGGATAGGATTGATACCGCCTCGGCATTCCGAGATAGCCAAGGATGAACTGCGGGAAGAAGGTCAGGTTGAACCCGAAGAAGGCGAGGATGGCGGCGAACCGAGCCCAATAATCGGGATAGAGCCGGCCGCTGATCTTGGGCCACCAGTAATGGAGACCCGCGAAGAAGCCCATCACTGCGCCACCGACCATGATGTAATGGAAATGCGCGACGACGAAGTAGGTGTCGGTGACTTGCACGTCGACGGCGAGCGCGGCGAGCATCAGTCCGGTAAGGCCGCCGATCGTGAACAGGCCGATGAACCCGAACGCGTATAGCATCGGCGCGTCGAACCTGATCCACCCCTCGTGCATCGTCGCGACCCAGTTGAAGACCTTGATCGCCGAGGGGACAGCGACGAGGTAGCTGAGGAAGGAGAAGGCGAGGCTGGCATAGAGCGACATCCCCGCGACGAACATGTGGTGGCCCCAGACGAGGAAGCCGATCGCCGCGATCGCGATGCTGCACCAGACGACAAAATAATAACCGAACAGCGGCTTGCCCGAAAAGCAGGGGACGACTTCGCTGATCACCCCCATCGAAGGCAGGATCATGATGTAGACAGCCGGGTGGCTGTAAAACCAGAACATGTGCTGGAAGAGCAAGGGATCGCCGCCGCGCTGGGGCGAGACGATGCCGACGTGGAGCACGCGCTCGGCGAGCAGCATCAGCAATGTCATCGCCAGCACCGGGGTCGCGAGCACCAGAATGAGGCTCGTCGCATAGGTCGACCAGACGAAGACCGGGAGGCGATACCAGGTCATGCCCGGCGCGCGGAGCTTGTGGACCGTGACGATGAAGTTGAGCCCCGTCAGGATCGAGGAGAAGCCGGCAACGAAGATTCCGAAGACGGCGAGGATCAGGTAGCCGGTCGCGTAGAAGGTCGAATAAGGCTCGTAGAAGGTCCAACCCGTATCGACTCCGCCGAGCAGCAAGGCGGCGATCGTGATCAGCCCGCCGGCGATGTACAGGTACCAGCTAAGAAGGTTCAGGCGCGGGAAAGCGAGATCTCGCGCTCCGATCATCAGCGGAATCATGAAGTTTCCCATCGTCGTCGGGATGGACGGGATGAGGAAAAACCAGACCATGATGATGCCGTGCATCGTGAACAGCCGGTTGTAGAAATCGGGGCTGCCGAGGTCCGGCTGCGGGGTGATGAGCTCCAGGCGGATGAGGGTCGCAGCGATCCCCCCGATAAGAAAGAAGAAGGTGATCCCGGCGAAATAGAGCAAGGCGATGCGCTTATGGTCGGTGGTCAGAAGCCACGAGCGGATGCCCACCGTTGCGTTGAGATAGTTCTGACTGCGCGGCGCGTGCATTAGCGAGCTCCGCTCCGCTTGGGACCGACGGATTCGATGTAGGCGACGAGCTTCGCCAGATCGTCTTCGGAGATCTGGCCGGCAAAGGTCGGCATCACCGGCTGATAGCCGGCGGCAACCTGCGCCTGCGGGTTGAGGATCGAGTCGCGGATGTAATGCTCATCGGCGGTAACAACGCTTCCATCGGAAAGCGGGACCGGACCGCCGAACACGCCCTCGAGGCTCGGCGCGCGCACCGTTCCGCCCGGTTCGTGGCAGCCGCTGCATCCGTAGCTACGGAACAGCCGCTCGCCCTGTGCCGCAAGCGTCTGCTGGCCGCCCTGTGCCTGCAGCCAATCGGCGAAATCGCGCGGGCTCATTACGTAAATCCAGCCACCCATATGGGCGTGGTCGGTGCCGCAATATTCGGCGCAGAAGAGGTGGTAGCGGCCGACCTTGTCGGCCCGGAACCACATCGTCTCGTAGCGCCCCGGGACCACGTCCTGCTTGATGCGCAGCGCCGGGATGAAGAAGCTGTGGATGACGTCCTGCGAGGCCATGACCAGCCGCACGTCCTCGTCGACCGGAACGTGGAGTTCATCAATCTCGCGCTGCCCGCCCGGGTGCTGCGCCTTCCACATCCACTGCTTGCCGACGATGAAGATCTGCATGGCGTTCGGCGGCGGGTTGTAGAGGTGGACGTAAAGATCGCCGCCCCACACCGCGAGCCCGACGAAAATCAGCAGCGAGGCCGTGGTCCACCCGACTTCCCAGCGCCAGGTCTTCTTCGTCGGCTGATGGCGGACGGCATTGCTGCCGTGCCGGTATTTGGTGGCAAAGAACGCCAGCAGGAAGATGACGAGGCCGACGGTGAGCGCGGCGATGATCAGCAGGCTGCTGAAGAGGAAATTCACCCGGGTCGCGTAGGCGCTCGCGGTCGGCGGCCACCACGGGAAGCCGTGCACCTAGGCCGACCTGCGCCGGAGTGAGAGAAACCCGATCAGACCGGCGATTGCGGCGATGATCGCGAGCGAAGTCCATCGCACCAGGCGCATAGCCAGGACCGCGGCGGTGCTCGCGTCCGGATCGTAGCCGAAGCAGAGCAGGAGCAGCGGATGCGCGGGCGGCTCGACCTTGTCGAGCCTAGCCTCGCCGACCGCCTGCTTAAGCAGTGATGGCGGCGGATAAAGGCCAAGCACATAGCGCGAAATTCTGCCCTCCGGAGTCGTCACGACGAACCCCGCCGGATGCGCGAACTGTTTCGTCTGAGGGTCGTAGCGGTACGGAAAGCCAATGGCCTCCGCGATCTTGCGCACCTGGTCAGGTGCAGCGGTGAAGAAGCGTACGCCACTTGCGCCTGCGGCGGGGTTGAAGAGTCGTTTGACGTACATCGCCTGGGCGGCGGCGGCGTCCCCGGCAGTCTCGCGCGGATCGATGCTGACCGCGACGAGGTCGAGATCGCGGCCGGGCACTAAACGGGCGTCGGAGATAGCCTTGACCGCGCCGCTAAGCACAAGGCTGCAAAGGTTCTGGCATCGCAAATATTCGAGTATAACAACTGCAGGCCGGCCAAAGATCGCGGCGCCGAGCGTGCTCGGGTGGCCGGCGGCATCCGTCAGCACCGCATCGAGCGGCAACTGTGCTCCCGGGTGCTGATGGAAGGACAAGCTCCCGAAGCTCGCCGGATTGATATTGGCGCGAGCGGGCATGGTTATCAGGAGCAGCCCAAGGAACAAAGCGGCAATCCTCATTTGGGGGGACCCCAGCCTTGCTGCGCGGTCTCCTGGATCGCCTGATCAATCGGCAGCTGCGAGCCCTTCAGCTCCCGGAGCTTGGCAGCTTCGTATGCCTGCCGGTCCATGACCGGGGCGGTCTCGAGGCGCGGCACGGGCGGAAGCCCTGCTAGCGGCCCGCGATGCTCCTGACGGTCGGCGAGCGGGAATGCGATGGAAATAAAGACCAGCACGGCGATGAGAGATAAGGCGAGCAGGCAGCCCAGCCAGAACGGTACCCAGGGGGGGACGTCGAGCGGCTCGTACCGGGCCGGCGCTTCAATCGAATTTGGCTGGTTTCGATCCAAAGCACTCCCCATCCGGTCCGCAAGACGAACAATGGGGACAATCGGGCCCAATCAGCGCCCGTTGCATTTCTTATCTTCGATCAATTCCTTCAGAGCGCGTGGACGCCGAGCTCGTCCTCGCGGCTGCCGGGGTAGGGGTCGGGGCCGCAAAACGCTTCGGCCTTCGCGCGGTCAACGACGATGATCTGCCGCCCCCGCACGCGCAGTCCATTCTGACCGAGCACCTGCAAGGTCCGCGACAGCGTTTCGGGCTGCATTCCGACGCGCGCCGCGAGCTGCCGCTTGGCGATCGGGATCTGCGCGACGGTTCCAGGCGGACAGGCGTCGTGGAGGCGCAGCAAGAAAGCGGCCAGACGCTGTGATGGCGAGCGACATTTAAGGTCTAGGATGATCCTCAGCGCAATGCGCCAGTGTCCAGCAAGGAGGCGAGCGATCGCAAGCGCCAGCTCGGAGCTGCGCCGCGCCTCGTCCCTTACCAGTTCGGAGTCGATCCGCATGATGCGGCAGGGCGTCAGAGTTTCGCCGGAAACCAGATAGGGTTCGTCGTAAAGCGGCGACCCGAGCATCAGCACGTCGCCCGATGTCATCAGCATTGCGGTGCTGTGACGCCCGCGATAGCTGCAGGAAATGTCAATCATTCCGCGAAGGAGAATGTGCAGGTCCTTGGCTTTTTCGCCGGCTGCGAAGAGCGTTTCGTTCGCGGGTATTCGGTCGACGCGGGCGGCCTTGAGCAGCCTTTCGCGAGTTGCATCGGATACCGACGAAAAGAGCGGAATGTCGAACAGGTCGCGGCCGTTGACCTTGGCCCCTTGCCTGACACCAAGTGCGGGAATCGTATCCATACGCCACTAACCGTCATGCCAGAATTGACTGAAAGTCAATTAACAGGGGCTATCTCGGGTTCCCGCTCAGCTTGCCAGGCGGTCACGAAGAAGCTCGACGATGTGCACAGTGTGCCGGCCGCCATGGGTCTCGATCTGCTCACGGCAGCTGAACCCGTCGGCAATGATGATCGTCTGTTCGTCCAGCTCGCGGACTCGGGGCAGTAGCACACGTTCCCCGATCGCGGACCCGACCTCGAAGGTTTCCTTCGCCATTCCGAAGGCGCCGGCCATTCCGCAGCATCCCTGCTGCGGCCTTTCCACGTTGAGCCCAAGCCGCCCCAGCAGCTCCATTTCTTCATCGAAGCCGATTATCGCGTGATGATGGCAATGAGGCTGAACCAGGGCCGCGCCGCCGCGCAGAAATCTGGGAAAGCGATCGATCCGTTCGGCGATGAAATCGGCGATGTACTGCACTGAGGCTGACAGCCGCTTAGCCTCGTTCCTGTCGGGGAAAAGATTGAGCAGCTCGTCCTTGAAGGCCGATGCGCAGGCGGGCTCGAGCACGACGATCGGAGTTCCGCGATCGATCTCTTCTCGAAGCACGTCAAAGATGCGTTCGAAGCCCTGCTTCGCCTTGTCGAGAAAGCCCCAGTCATAGAGTGGCCGTCCGCAGCACAACGGCTTTGGCGCGATTACGACCTCGAACCCGCCGCGGGCGAGCAGCTGGGTGGCGGCGATCAGGGTCCGCGGTCGGAAATGATTGTTGAAAGTGTCGGTCCATAAGAGGAGCCGCTCTCCGCCCATTCCGCGCGTACGCTCGCGGAACCAACCGCGGAATGTGCGCGAGGCGAAGCGCGGCAGCTGCGCTCGGCGGTCGATCCCTGCGGCCCACTTGGCTAGCGGAGTGGCGGCGATTGTGTTCACGATGGCGGGCGCATGCCGCGCGATGCGCGCCCAACGATTGATAAAGCCCATTGAATAAGCCGAACGCGGTCGCATGCGATGCGCATAATGATGCGCTCGGAACTCGGCCTTCCAGGTCGCGACATCAACGCCAACGGGGCAATCGGCCTTGCATCCTTTGCAGGCGAGGCACAGCGACAGCGAATCCTCGACAGCGTTGCTGTTCCAGCCGTCACGGATGACCTCGCCGCGGGTCATTTCGTGCAGCAAATGCGCGCGCCCGCGCGTGCAATGCTTCTCCTCGCCGGTGGCAAGATATGAGGGGCACATCACTTCGTCGCCGACTTGCCGCCTGCGGCACTTGCCAACGCCGACGCAGCGCGTGGTCGCAAACGCGAACGAGCCGTGGTCGTCAGGATAATGGAAGCGGGTTTCGAGCGGCTTCGGCTGGTACGTCAATCCGAGGCGCAGGTTGGAGTCGATCAGGAAAGGTTCGATGGCTTTCCCGGGATTGAGGCGGTTCCCGGGATCCCAGATCGCCTTGAACTCGCGGAACGCCTGGACGAGCTCGTCGCCGTACATGACTGATAGCAGCTCGGCGCGAGACTGGCCGTCGCCATGTTCACCCGAGAGCGAACCCCCGTAGCTATGCACGAGCCTTGCTGCCTCGCGCATGAACTGCCGGTAGCTTTCGAGCCCTGGTTCGGAGTGGAAGTCGAAGTTGATACGGCAATGGGTCACGCCGTCGCCGAAATGGCCGTAGAGCGCGGCTGTATAGCCGTGCTCGGCACAAAGTTTCTCGAGATCGCGCAGATATGCGCCGAGCTTGTCGGGCGGGACGGCGCTGTCCTCCCACCCGGGCCAGTGCTCGGGCTGCCCGCGAACGAAGGCGGTGGCGCCGAGCGAGGCCTCGCGCGCTTCCCAGATGCGTTGCTGCTCAAGCGGATCGGAAACGATGCGCGTCAGTGCGCCCGTGTTCGCCTGGTCGATGATGCGCCCGACGTTCGCTTCGGCTTCGTCGCGGGTTTCACCGCCGGTCTCGACGATGAGGAACCCACGGCCGTCGGGGAATGCCTTGAGGCCGCCGTGGCCTGCGCCCGTGTCGCGCACTGCATCGTAGAGCTTGCCATCGAACCCCTCGATCGCGTTCGGCTTCTGTTCGAGCAGCGCAGGCACCGCGTCCGCGGCCGCATAGACATCGTCGAACGAGAGCAAAGCGATCGCCTTGCATTTTGGCCGGGCCACCAGGTGCAATTCGGCTTCGAGCACGATGACGCACGTGCCTTCGGTGCCGGTCACCGCTCGAGCGACATTGAAATCGCCGCCGGGGAGCAGCGCCGCGAGTCCTTCGAAGCCGGAAACCAACCGTGGGATCTTCGGGAACCCCTTTTCGATCAGCTTGCCGTAGCGGTCCACCAGCCCGACGAGGGCGCGGTAGATGTCGCCCCGCCGGCCAATCTCGTCCGGGATGCGCGGCGTCGGTCCGAGCCGTAGCTGCAAGCCGTCGTAGGTTAGCGTTTGCAACGTCGCGACATTGTCGAGCGTCCGATGCCAGCGGACCGAATGGACCCCGCAGCTGTCGTTGCCGATCATTCCCCCGAGCGTGTTGCGGCTGTGGGTCGCGGGGTCGGGGCCGAAGGTCAGCCCGTGCGGCGCCGCGGCCTCGTTAAGCCGATCGAGGATACACCCCGGCTCGACCCGCGCCAGCCGGGCTTCGGGGTCTATCTCGACGACGTGGTGCAGATGGCGCGAAAAATCGATGCAGACCGCGACGTTGCAAGCTTGTCCGGCAAGGCTCGTTCCGCCGCCGCGCGACACGATTGGTGCATCATTCTCCCGACAGATTCGGACCGCTTCAACGACTTCGTCGCGGCTTCGCGGGTAAACCACGGCGATGGGTACCTGCCGGTAGTTGGACGCGTCGGTCGCATAGAGCGCCCTGGCTTGCGCATCGAACTCGACCGAAGCGCCCAGCGCGCCCTCCATGTCCGCCTGAAGGGCGCGCTGGGCTTGCGTCGAATAGCGGTCAAATTCACGCAACACTTCCCCGCCGGGCGCACGCGTCGCGAGCCGATGCTCGCCGCCCATCACACCAGTTCGCGCACGGTATCGGAGGCGAGAGTCAGAGCGATCTTCATCGCGTGCGGCGTGCCCTTGGCGAGCGCCTCCGCCAGATGCATGGCTTGCTTGGCCTCGACCTTGGGCGGCATCGGAGGCTCGAACGGATCGACCACCGCCTCAATCAGGCATGGACCAGGTGTGGCGAGCGCCTCCTTTAGCTGATCGCCGCAGCGCGCCGGGTCATCGATGTGAACCGCGCCGATTCCGCAGGCTTCGGCGACCTTGATGAAGTCGATCGGCTCGAGCTCGCAGCCGAACTCGGGATTGCCGAGGAAGACCATCTGCTCCCACTTGATCTGGCCGAGGGCGTTGTTCTTGATGATGATGATCTTGGCATTGAGATTGTATTTCCTGAGCGTGATGAAGTCGCCCATCAACATCGCCGCCGAGCCGTCGCCGATCACTGCGACGACCTGGCGGTCCGGGAAAGCGATCGAAGCGCCGATCGCATATGGCAGGCCACAGGCCATGCTCGCGAGGGTTCCCGAGCAGCTGAACTGCATTTGCCCGCGCATGTCGACGTGCCGCGCCGTCCAGGCCGTGATCGTCCCGCTGTCGGTGATGAGGATTGCATTGTCGTCGAGCAATTTATTGAGCTCGTGCGTGACGACCTGCGGCTTCATCGGCGTGTCGCGCCTGGTCCCGCGCTCGTTCATCAGCTCCCGCCACTCGCGCATGCTGTCCTGCGCGGCTTTGAGGAACTTGCTGCTCTCGTTCTTGCGGAGCAGCGGGAGCAGCTCGGAAAGGACGCGCTTGCTGTCGCCGACGAGCCCCACGTCGGCCGGATAGCGAAGGCCGACGCGCTTCGGATCGAGCTCGATCTGCACGCATGCCGCCTGACCTGGCTTTGGATAGAATTCAACGTAAGGGAAGCTCGACCCGACGATCAGCAAGGTATCGCAGCTTTCGAGCGCTTCTTGCGACGGCTTGGTGCCGAGCATTCCGACTCCGCCGGTAGTGTAGGGGCTCTCGTCCGGGACCGTCTCCTTGCCGAGAAGCGGCTTGCCGATCGGCGCCTGCAGCCGTTCTGCAACCGCGAGCAGCTCTTGGGTCGCACCGATCGATCCTCGGCCGGCGAGGATGAACGGCTTTTGGGCGCCGTTGAGAATGTCTGCCGCTCGCCGAACCATCTCGGGATCAGGGAGCTGTCCGCCGTACGCCATGACGTTCGACACGTGGTGGGCGACGTTCCGCCCGGACCTGTCATTGACCGGCATCGACTGGAAATCGACAGGGACCATGACATGCGTCGGCTGGCGGTAGGCGAGGGCAGTCCGGCATGCCTGCTCGACAACGTCCTCGACATGCGCCGGGCCCATGACGCGCACCGAATAAGCCGCCGGGTCCATGAACAGCTTATCGAGTGCGACGTCCTGCTGGGTATAGGTCTCGATAAGGTCGTGATGCTGGGCTCCCGTAATCGCGATCACCGGCTGGCAGTCGAGCTTGGCGTCATAGATGCCGTTCAACAGATGGATTCCGCCGGGCCCCGAGGTCGCGATGCAGGCGCCGAGCCTGCCGGTGAATTTCGCATAAGCGCAGGCGGCGTAGGCGGCCGCCTCCTCGTGGCGGGTCTGGACGAAGCGGATCTTGTCCTGGCGCTCGCGAAGTGCCTCGAATACGCCGTTGATGCCGTCGCCGGGAATCCCGAAGATCGTGTCCACCCCCCATTTGATCAGGGTTTCAACGAGGATGTCGCCACCGGTCTTCGCCATGGTCTTAGCTCCACTTCTAGTTTTCTTCGTAAATGCGCACGTCTCGAAACGGTCCGCCGCTGGTTGCGGTTGCACGACTTGATGGCTCGGGCGGCGGACGAAGGATGATGTCGCGCGGGACTTTGGTGACGTCTGTGATTCCGGTCAGCGCCATCGCGATGCTTAGCTCGTCCTTGAGGATGTCGAGCGTCTTGGTCACTCCTGCCTGGCCGTAGGCGCCCAGGCCGTAGAGATAGGCGCGGCCGATGAAGCAGGCGCGGGCGCCGAGCCCTAGGAACTTCAGCACGTCGAGCCCGGAGCGCACGCCGCTGTCGACGAACACCTCGGTCTTGTCGCCCACCGCGTCGACGATACTGGTCAGGATCGAAGCGGTCGACGGAGCACCGTCGAGCTGGCGTCCGCCGTGGTTTGAGACGAGGATCGCATCGGCGCCGGCTTCGATTGCCATCTTCGCGTCCTCGACGTCCATGATGCCCTTGACGATCAGCTTGCCGGGCCACAGCGAGCGCACCCATTCGAGCGTTTTCACGTCGAAAGAGGAATCGAGCTGGCTCTTCACGAGCTCGGCCATTTCCTTCACGTTCCCGGATTTGATTTTGTCCGCGTAATTGCCGAAGCTCCAGCGTTTGGAGTGAAGCATCGCCAACGCCCAGCGCGGATGGGAGACGATGCTCCAGACGTTCGCTGGGGTGAGCTTTGGAGGCACTCCAAGACCATTGTGGACGTCGCAATAGCGAGTGCCTTCGACGTGCAGGTCCATCGTCAGGATCAGCACTGGGCAGCCGGCCTTTTTCGCTCGCTCGAGCAGGTCCTTCGAAAAGCCGCGGTCCTTCTCGAGATAGAGCTGGAACCAGAATGGCCGCTCGACCGAGCCTCGCACATCCTCGATCGACAGCAGCGCGTTGGTCGAGAGCGAGAAAGGGATGCCGAACTCATGCGCAGCGCGGCACGACAATATCTCGCCGTTCGACCAGATCGCCCCGCACATTCCGGTCGGGCCGATCGCGACAGGAATGCTGACCTTTTCCCCGACCATTGTCGTCTCGAGCTTGCGGTTCGAGACATCGAACATCACCCGCTCGCGAAAGCGGATCGAGTCGAGGTCGCGACGGTTTTCCCGCAAGGTAAGTTGGGCGAACGAACCCGCCTCCATATAATCCATGAACGGCTTGGGGACGCGGGCGTGCGCGCGCTTGCGCAGGTCCTCGATGCTCGCGATGTCTCCCGGCGCCTTCCTCATAGATCGCCCCTCGAAGCCATGTCCCTGATCCGGTCGCCGATGCGGCAGGCGAGCGCCTGAATGGTCAGCGACGGATTGACCCCGCCGCTCGTCGGAAAGAGCGAGCCGTCGCACACCCACAGGTTGGGGATCGACCAACTTCGCCCATCGCTATTGACGACACTGTCCTCAGGATCGTCGCCCATCCGGCATCCGCCCATCAGATGCGAGGTGTCGACGTCGTCCCACAGCTCCTTCGCGCCGGCGCCTTCGAGCACCGCGCGCATCGAGCCCCTGGAATGTTCAATGAGGCGGCGGTCGTTCTCGGAGTAGCTGAAGGTCATCCGCGGGATCGGAAGGCCGAACTGATCCTTCTCGTCGGCGAGGGTAATCCTGTTGTTGGGCCTGGGCTCGGTTTCGCCGACGATTCTGAGGCCGGCGATATGGTTGTAGCGGGTCATTTCCTGGCGAAACTTCATTCCCCACATGCCGCGATTGGTCGCCATCGCCTGCGCCCAGCCGACGGGCAGCGGCCCCTGGCTCATGAACGCATAGCCGCCGTGGAAATCCTCCTTGTCGCTATCGTCGTAATTCCAATGCTCGGTCACGGCCATGCATGGCGGCGCTTTGTAGCAGCGCACCTCCTCGTCCATGATCCCCCAGACGCCCGGACCCGAGTGGATCATAATATGCGTTCCAACGAGGCCATTCTCATTGGCGAGCCCCTCCGGGAACTGGCTAGATTTGGAATTAAGGAGAAGGCGCGGAGTTTCGATTGAATAGCCGGCGATGACGACATTCTTCGCCTTCTGCTGCCGCCATGCTCCCTTGCGGTGATAGGTCAGGCCGGTCGCTTTACCGTCCTTGCCCATGTCTACCCGGCCGACCATTGCGAGGTCGCGGATCTCCGCGCCCGCTTTGAGCGCGCGCGGGATGAAGGTGACGAGGACGCTCTGCTTCGCGTTGGTCGAGCAGCCGTAGGCGCAAAAGCCGCGATAGACGCACGGGTGCGCCATGCCGCGCGGCGCGGACAGCGTGGCGAGCGGGATCGGTGACCATTTGATGCCGATCGCCTCGCACCCGCGTGCAAGCACCAGCCCCGCAGCGTTCACTTCATGCGCGCGATAGGGATAGCGCTTGCGGTGCCGCCCCCAGGGATAGCTGATTGGCCCCGAGATTTTCAGGGCTTCCTCAGCTTCCTCATAATAAGGTTCAAGATCCTCGAAGCTGAGCGGCCAGTCGCGGCCGTAGCCCAGCGCCGACTTGCACTTGAACCATTCGGGCCGCCAGCGGAGCGCGATCATCGTATAGTGGACGGTGCTTCCGCCAACTCCGCGGCCGCTGTTGTTGGAGCCGAGCTCCACAGGATCCGCGCCGCCGGTGATGCGGTCGTCGGTCCAGAACAGTCCACCCTGCCAGCTTTCGTCGGAGACGAAGTCCTCGAGCGGACGCCAGAACGGCCCTGCATCGAAAGCGACCACGGAGAATCCCGCCTCGGCTAGCTTGCAGGCGAGCGTGCCGCCCCCTGCGCCCGTACCGACAATCGCGAAATCGACTTCCTCATGGTCGTCGTAGGTCCGCATCTCTACCCATTTCCCGGGGCGAAAGACATCAGGAGCGCGGCCGTTGACCGCTCTCGGCTCGGCGACCTCAAGCATGTTCGGGCTCCGAATTGAGCTCTTCCGCTTCCCACGGATCGCGTTCGTCGAAGCCGAGACGTGCATAGCCGCGCGGGGAAGCAGGCCCGCCAAAGCCGATCTCGCTCCATGCGTAAGGGTGCGAATAATAGATTCCGACGGTTTCCTTCAGCAGGTGATGAAGGAAGAACCCGCCGGCAGGCAGGTCATCCCAGTAGCGGCTCTCGACGCGATTGTGCTGGACGTCGCTGAGCAGCTCGTCCTGATCGTCGGGCGACAATTGCTCGAACGCTTTGCCGTGGCGATTGCGTGCCTCGGCCGCAATTGCCTCCAGTCCCTTTCGCCACGCGTCGCGCATCGGCGGCATGTCGGCATAGCGGTAGCCAGGCGAATGGTTGTGGTGCAGCATGTCGTCGATCCATGGGACGATCGGCACGGGCTCCTCCCGGTCCGGCTGTGGCATCAGCCGCGCGACAATGGCCTCAAGGAGCGACCATTGTTCCTTGGTGAGGAACCGCCGCGGCGGCACGTCCTCGAGCCGCTTCCGCACGACCTCGCGTGTCTGGTCGTTCCAGGACGGCGAGTCCCATTTGTCGAGGACGTCGTAAGTCAGATAAGGGGTTTGGAAGTCACTCACTTGCCGTGCTCCTCGAGCAATGGGAGGATCCCGAGCCCGGCCGCGGCAATTCCGAGGAATGCCGGTGGCGCGGGGATCGGCGGCCCCTGAAGGATCATCTGGCTCCAGTTGAGCCAGCCGCCCATATTCCGGTGGATCCCATATGCATGGAACATCGGCCCTGCGATCCCGAGCACGGCTGTCGCCTTGAGGAGCGACTCGGCGGCGGGAATCGCACGTGCGGTGATAGCGGCAGCACCGACAGCAATGGCAGCGAGCGGTGGGATCGTGACCGGCGCGTACATCGCTGGATTCTGGAACGCGCCGCGGAAGTGAAAGAGGCCTGCCTCAGCGACGGTGCCGAGGATCGAGAAGGCGATGAGGCCGGCGGTGAGCTTCGGCAGTCGCGCCCGGATGTATCCGGGGCCGCTTACCAACTCACCGGCGATGATACCGTAAAGTCCGGCCAGAGTCAGCGCGCCGGGCGCGGCTTGTGGAGCTCCGTAGAACAGGTTGAGCGCGTCGAGCTCACCGGGACGCTTCAGGATATTGTAGGTGTGGAAACCCATGCCGATCAGGCCGGTTGCGCCAACGGTGATCAGCGCAATCCTCGGGAAACGGTCGTTCGCCCGGTCGGGTCGGAACGAAATGTAAGTCGCCGCCGCAATCCCGAGCGCAGCCATTGTCGGGCCGAAGAACATCACCCGATCCTTGAATCCACCGCGATAATGTTCGAGCGCGCTATCGAGTGCGACGCTGACGCAAAGGATCGCAGCGCCCGCCCCGAGCGCCTGCGCCGCGCGATGATTTGCATCGCCCTGCGGTTTCCACGCGCGCTGAAGCAGCCATCCGATGCCGGCAGCAGTCGCGAGCGTTGCGACTGCAAAGGGCACCAGCGGGCGCTGTGAAGGCTGGGGCTGCGTCAGTCGGAGCAAAGGTCAGCTCCGCTCGAGCGCTTTTTTGTCCCCCGCGAAGCAAGCATGAAGCCGACTCCGGCAACCGCTGCTGCTCCCAGCGCCGCAAGCCCGAGCTCCTTCTTGTGCTCGCTGATCCAAAGCTCCTCGCTGCCGTCGACCGCTTCATCATCGAAGCTGCCATGAGCGCCGTGGTCGCCGGCGACCGGCTCGAATAGATTGTCCGTGCGGTCAGGTTGCACGCGCTCTGCCCGTTGCTGGCTCTTGAACCCGATCTGCGCGAGATAATCGTCGAGCAGGCTTGAAGCGACCTTGTTGCCCCAAACCGCCTCGACCGTCGGAAGCCCGACCAGCATTTCCTTTCGGGTCTCGTGCGCCGCGGCGTATATCGCGCGCCCCGCAACCTCCGGCTGATAGACCTTGCCGACCGGCCGCGGCTGCCCGGGAAGTTTGGCCCTGATCCAGTCGAACTGCGGCGTGTTGACGCCGGGCATCTGGACCATCGTCATCGTCACGCTGGTTTTGTCGTGAAGCAGCTCGCAGCGAACCGAATCGAGGAATCCCTGGATCGCGTGCTTCGAGCCGCAATAAGCCGACTGAAGCGGGATTCCGCGATAGGCGAGTGCAGAGCCGACCAGGATGACCTTGCCGCGGTCGCGGGGAAGCATCCGCTTCAGGGCGGCGCGCGTACCGTTGACCTGGCCGAGATAGGTCACGCGAGTCACCCGCTCATATTCGTCCGGAGTGACGTCCATGAACCGCGCGAAGATGCCGGCGAACGCGTTATTGACCCACACGTCGATTGGCCCAAGCTCGATTTCGACGCGGTCGGCAGCGGCTTCGACTGCATTCCAGTCGGAGACGTCGGTCGGGATAGCCACTGTTCGCCGGCCCAGGCCCTCGACCTCTCCTTTGGTCGCCTCGAGACCATCGTGGCCGCGCGCGAGGATCGCGACATCATAACCGTTGCGCGCGAACTCGCGCACGGTCGCGCGCCCGATCCCTGCGGTTCCGCCAGTGACGACGACGATTGGGGCCCTGGCTTCACTCATGACACGCTCCTTGCATTCCATCCGCGTTCACGCCGCGCCAGCTGTGCCGCCCCAAACCAGCCAAAGCCGACCATCGCCAGCGATGCAGTGAGGATCAGCGGCGCCACCGCCCAACCCAGACCGGTCATTCCGGGAAGTATCAGCCACGCCTGCTCGACGAGGCGCATGAGGAGGGTCAGCAGGGCAACAACGATCATAGCCCTGCTGCTGTTTCGTACTTTGGGCGAAAGCAGCGCACAAAAGGCAATCAATCCCTGGAAACCATAGAGAATCCACGCGAGCGCCCACCAGCCGTAGCGCCCCCGCTCGATGTACCAGCGCGCCTCGGCCGGAATGTCGCCCGCCCAGATCACGATATACTGCATCGCATGCATGTAGCCCCACATCAGGATTGCGGTGACAAGAACCCCTGCGGCGGCGCGCGGCGCTTCGCCATGACGGCTCCAGAGACCGAGCAGGATGGCGAAGGAAATGCCCGCGAGCCACTGGTTGGTGAGCGCGAGCAGGCCGTAAATCGAGGAGTGGAAGTTGGGCTCGGTCGATTCCGCGAAATCAATTCCGATCAGCGAGCCGATGATCGCATAGAGGATCACGCCGACGGCGGCGATCGGCGCACGAAGCGTCGGCCGCACAGCAAGCAATCCCCACGCGAGCAGGCTGAGCACGATGAGATAGACGATCGTTCGCCCGACGAAGAAGCCTGACGAGAGCCACGCGGCCTTGAACTCGGCATAATTTGCAGTCGCGCCGTGAGCCGTCCACGGGTAGATGAGTCCAATCCCGATCAGCAGCGGGATCATCGCAATGGCGACAAGGGGCACCAATGTCGTCCCGAGCCGAAGCGGAACTTCGTACAGCTGGTGCCAGGTGCCCGGAATTAGCGCCACGAGCATCAGAAGCGCGAGTGCTCCGATCGGGATCGAGCCCCAGGCTAGCCAGCATACGAGCCAGGCAACGAGCGCGTCGCGCGGCACAAAAACGAGTCCGATGAGGCAGCCGGCGAGACCGATCACGCCGATGAGGAGCGGCGGATCGCGTCTCATCGCACCGGGCCTTGGAATTTGGCGTCGGTCTGGATTGGCGGTTTGATCCGCTGGAGCGCGCGGATGTAAGCGGCGATCGCCCACCGGTCGGCTGGCGGGACGCGGTCGGCATAGCTGTACATGATGCCATAGCCGTTGGTGATAACGTCGACAAAATGCTCGTCGGGCGCATTGACCAGCCGCAACTCATGGAAGCTAGGTGGCCGTGGGAATCCGCGCTGGACGACGATTCCGTCGGCGTCGCCGGCGGCTCCGTGGCATTCCGAGCAGAAGATGTTGAACCGCTCGCGTCCGCGCTGGACGAGGGCGAGGGTCATCGGCGGCTTTTCGGCGAGCACATTGCCAAGATCCTGTTCGCGCGAGACGCTGCCAGGAGCAGGGCTCTGAAGCACCTTGCCGTTGCGGAACACGGACGAGCGCTCCCATTCGTGGAGCTTTTTCTGATTGCTCATCGTCAGATTCTGGTGGCATGCGCCAAGCGCCAATAGGGCGATGAGCAGAAGCTTTCTCATGGCCGCACCAGCTCCACCGTCCAGGCCCCGAGGCTGCCGAGGTAGGTTCGGGTGTTCTGGAGGTCGAACTTGGGATCTGTCGCGTCGATATAGAGGAAGAACCGGTCCGCCGACGCCAGGCCGAACCGCGGAGTCCCGAATAAGGGATGATGAAGCTTGGGCAGGCGGTTGATGATGAGCATTCCGGCGACTGCGAAAGTCACCGCGCCCAAGATCATGATCTCGAAATCGACGACTGCGAAGGCGGGCCATGCGAACAGCGGACGGCCGCCGACCTCGATGGGGTAATTGACGTTCACGAACAGTTGAATCGCGAGCATGCTCAGGATCCCGAAGAGGCCTCCGGCAATCGTGATCCAGCCGATGCGATGGTCGCGCCTCAGCGCCAGCACCTCGGCCATGCCTTCGATCGGGAAGGGGCTGAACGCGTCGATGCAGCGAAATCCGTTCGCCTTCGCCTGCTTGGTCGCCGCCAGAAGCGCATCGGGGGTGCCAAATTCGCCCAGAAGCCCGAGGAGCGGCTCAGCCACGGCGCACCTCCTCGCGTTCGCGGGCGAGCACTTCCTTGTCCTCGAAGATCGAGATCGAGGGAAGGAAGCGGACGAACAGCAGAAACGGCGTGAGGAACAATCCGAGCATCCCGATGTAGGTGCTCCAGTCCCAGAAGGTCGCGTGATAATAGCCGAAGGACGACGGGAGGAAGTCTTTGTAAAGGCTTGTGACGAGGATCATGTAGCGCTCGAGCCACATGCCGACGACGACCGAGGTGCTGATCAGGAACAGCAGCACCGGGCTGCGGCGGACCGAGCGAAGCCATAGCCCCTGAAGGGGCACGAAATTGCAGAAGACCGCGCCCCAATAGGCCCAGGAATAATAGCCGAAGAAGCGGTCGTGGATCGTCGCGATTTCGCGAAACTCGCCCGAATAATAGCCGTCGAAGACCTCGAAGACGTAGCCGTAGGCGGTCATCATCCCCATCGCGAGGGTGACCTTCGCCAGAACATCGAGGTGGCGCTCGGTGACGATATGGCCGAGCTGGAACGTGTGCCGCATCACGATGGCGATCATCGCGACCATTGCGAAGCCGGAGAAGGCCGCGCCGAGCACGAAATAGGGCGGGAAGATGGTCGAGTGCCAGCCCGGGATCTGCCCCGCGGCGAACAGCAACGAGACCTCGCTGTGTACGGAGACGACCAGCGGCACCGCGATCGCGGCGATGGTGCGATAGGTCTTGTTCCATACCGCCCAATGCCGCGCCGACCCGCGCCAGCCCAATGCGAAGATTCCGAAAAAGACCTGCCAGCCGCGCTTCCTCGCACGGTCGCGCACGGTCGCGAGATCGGGGACCAGGCCGATGTACCAGAAGAGGATCGAGACGGTCAGGTAGGTGAGGACCGCCCATATATCCCACTCGAGCGGGCTTCTGAATTGCGGCCACACGCCCATGGTGGCGGGGTAGGGGAACATCCAGTAGAGGAACCACGGGCGGCCGAGGTGGATGATCGGCTCCATCCCGGCGCAAATGACTGCGCAGACGGTCATCGCTTCTGCGAAGCGGTTGAGGCTGTTGCGCCAGTCCTGGCCCATCAGCAACAGCATCGCGGAGATGAGCGTTCCGGCGTGCCCGAGGCCCAGCCACCAGACATATAGGTGGATTGCGAACGCCCAATTCACCGGAATGTTGAGCCCCCAAATGCCAACGCCGCGGGCGAAAAGCCAGGTGATCGAGGCAAGGAACAGCGCCAGCAGCGCGAGGCTCAGGATCAGCGCGATCAGCCACGGGATGCGCGCGGGCATTTGTAGCGGGATGCGGGCGACCTCGCGGGTGATATCCTCGAAGGTCTCGCTGAGCGGGATCGTGGGTGTCTTACTCGCCACCGGGCTTCTCCCCGATCCTGGCGAGATAGGTCGTGCGCGGCCGCGTGCCCTGCTCGGCGAGCAGCGCGTAATTGCGCGGACTCTTGCGCTGCTTCGCGACGGCGCTTTCAGGGTCGGCGAGATTGCCAAAGCTGATCGCCTTGGCGGGGCAGGCCTGCTGGCAGGCGGTCATCACCTCGCCTTCGCGAATGGCGCGGTTCTCGATGTCCGCACGGACCGTCGCAGCCTCGATCCGCTGGATGCAATAGGTGCATTTCTCCATGACTCCGCGGCCGCGGACAGTGACGTCGGGATTGCGCTGCGCTTCGGTCGGGCTCGGCGCGTCGGTCGTGTAGTCGAACCAATTGAAGCGTCGCACTTTGTACGGGCAGTAGCTCGAGCAGGTCCGGGTCCCGATGCAGCGGTTGTAGACCATCAGGTTCACGCCTTCGGGGCTGTGAACCGTCGCATGAACCGGGCAGCCCATTTCGCACGGCGCCTGCTCACAGTGCATGCAGGGGATTGGCTCGAAATGAGTCTCGGGATCGTCGGGCTCACCGGCATAATATCGGTCGACCCGCAGCCAGGCCATTTCACGTCCGCGCGCGACCTGATCCTTGCCCACGACTGGAACGTTGTTCTCCGCCTGGCAGGCGACCACGCAAGCGTTGCAGCCGATGCAGCGGTCGAGGTCGATCACCATGCCCCAGGCGGGCTCGGCCTGCGGCCACTTGGGATAAAATGAGGTCTGGTCGAGCTCTTCCTCGTTGAGCAGTGCTGAGGGTTGCTCGGGGGTGACGGTACGGACCAGCCCTTCGACCTCGCCGTCCATCAGATGCTGTTCCTGAGTCGTCGCGAGCGTCACATGCGCGCCGGTGGGCTTGACCGATCCAACGGCTGACCAGGGCTGTGTCGCGCTGCGCATCCGGTATGCGTCGTACCCAATCCCGGTGCCGATCCGGCCAGCGCGTTTTCGACCGTATCCGAGGTATAGTGTAACGACCCGTTCAGGCTGCCCGGGAAGTACCCAGGCGGGACCTTCGACCGAGCAGCTGTTGCTCTTGACCTCGAGCATGTCGCCGCTTTCGATTTTTAGCTGCGAGGCGAGCCGCGGGCTGACCGCGATGACGTTCTCCCACGTCGTCTTGAACAGTGGCTTTGGCAGCTCTTGAAGCCAGCCGTTGTTGGCGAAACTGCCGTCGCGCACCGTCGGATCGGGCCGCACGACGATCTCGACCTCATCATCGTGCGGATGGATTGCGGCGGGTGTCAATGCTGCAGCTGCGCTTGCTTTGGCGGTGGCGAGCTTGGGCGCATTCAAGAATCCAGTCTTCAGCGCATCACCCCATGCGGCGGCACCAGAAAGCTTCGGCCAGGTCTGACGTACAAGATCGAGTGCGGAAGTTACCTCGTCATTCGTCAGTGCAGCGAGGATCTCATGCGCCGAGCGGCTGTCGTACATCGGCCGGACCACCGGCTGAATGATCGTCGCGAGACCGTCGGGCGACCTCGCGTCGTCCCAGTCCTCGAGAGCGTGATTGAGCGGCAAATGCCAGTTGCTGAGGGCAGCGGTCTCGTCGACGTGCAGGCCCGCGTGCACGCGCAGTGGAACCTTGGCGTAGGTCGCAGCGAACGGAATGTCGCCCGGCGACTGGTAGACCGGGTTCGCGCCGATGACGAACAACGCAGAAACGTGCTTCGCATTTATGTCGCGCACCAGATCGAGGAAGGATTCGCCCACTTGCGGAACGAAGCCGAGCGGCTGGGCGATCTTGCAGGTCTTGCCGACATTGCCGAGTGTCTGGTTCACCTGCAGAGCGAGCGCCTGGAGCTGCGGCGGTGCATAACGTCCGATGGTGAACAGCGAGCGTTCGCGCGCCGCGGCGAGCGCCTGCCGCGCCTCCTTCGCCCATTGAAGCTCGGAATCGGTCAGAGTTACCTCGCCGCCGCCCGCGATCGCCTTGGCGAGCATCGGGAGCCGCGAGGGCGGGATGCCCAGCCGCCGGTCGGCTCTCGCGCCGGTCAGGGTCGGCGTCGTCTCGGCCATGAAGAGGCGCATGCGCCCGCTGACATCGAGGTTCCCGCGCCGGTCGCCCCACGCGCGGCCGTTGATCGCCTGCATCGGTCCGGGACCCAGCAGGTCGTCGTCGAGACTGACGACCACTTCGGCGTTCGCCATATTGGGCCACAACGGCGGGGGCGACTCGCCCGCATAGCCGCTGAGCGGATCGAACAGATGCACGCGCACTTGCGGCAGTGCGCTCTTCAGCTCGGCAATCTGCCGCAACAGTGTCGGTGAAGTCGTCGGGCCGATCAGGATGCGCAGCCCCGCGCCTTGGCTCAGCCGCCATGCCGCCCGCCAATTCGCCATCTGCCCATTAAAGTCGGCCCAGCTCGCCGGACTGCCGGCGAAGAGCGGCTCCTGGCTCCGATCGGGATCGTAGAGGTCAAGGATCGCCGCCTGCATGAACGGCGTGCTTCCGCCGCGGAACGCCGGGTGCTCGGGATTACCGTCGAGCTTGATCGGCCGGGCGCCCGACGTCGTTGCCAGCACCGGCTGGGCAAAACCTTCGAACAGGACCGCCGTCGCATAATGGTCGACACGCCCCTCCAGCAATCCTTGGGGCCGGTTCACGAAAGGGACCACGTCGTCCGATCGCACGGGCTTGCATCCAGTCATTCCGGCGAGCGCGAGCGAAGCCCCCATCACGCGCAGCACGTGCCGCCGGTCAACCGTCCATAGGTCGAACAGCGAGGGGAACTCGGCCTTGAGCATGTCGCCGAAGGCGTCGCTGCGCTGATACTCTTCGAGCGAGCGCCAGAATTTCTTGCCCTCGTTCATCGATGGCACGTCCCGCAACTGGTGAGCTCGGTCGGCGACTTGATGCGATATTCGGCCATCAGCATTCGGCCGAGCACGGCATGATCGGGCGGCGGCTTCCAGTCGAAATTATAGATCTGGTTGCGCGGGCGAAGGTGCGGCGCGGGATCGCGGTGGCAGTCAAGACAGAATTTCATTTCGAATGCCTTGGCTCGGTAGGTGAGCGGCATCCGGTCGATGCGCCCGTGGCATTCGACGCAGGCGATGCCCTTGGCGATGTGAATGTCGTGCCGGAAGTAGACGTAGTCGGGCACGCGCGCGACTCGGCGCCAGAGGATCGGCCGGTTTTCGGCGAGGCTCTGTCTCACCGGCGCGAGCACCTGGGCATTGGTCCATAGCTGCGAGTGGCAGGTCATGCAGACATGGGTGGCCGGGAAGCCCGCGTTCGCGCTCGTCTCCACAGTGGTGTGACAATAGCGGCAGTCGATCCCATCGTCGGTGACGTGGTGCTTGTGGCTGAAGGGCACGGGCTGCAACGGAGTGCGCGCGACGACATCCCAATATTGTGAGCGCGCGAAGGCGAAGGCGACGACAAACAGTCCCAGCGCAACGACCAGCGCGCCGAGCGCCACGGCCCTGAGCCAGGTGTCCGCCGTCCGGGAGAAGATCTGCGGCACTTTGCCCGAACGCTCACCGCCTCGCGGCGGTGCCTGCACGGGTGCGCAAGCTCGATGATTTCATGGATGAGCCAAGGCTCGCCGGCAGCGTCAGCGCCGGGTCGAAAGAAGTATCAAGTCTGATCGGTCCGAACTGCCGCACCTCCCGCTGAGCGAGGCCGAAAGGCGCCCGTTCCGGAACTTGACGTGCATCAAAGAAGCAGCAAACTGGCGCTCGTTGACTGAGTGAGGACCGCGACCTAACTGACAGCGCGGCGGCGCGGGTATGATGTAATGGTAGCCTGTCAGCTTCCCAAGCTGAACGCGCGGGTTCGATTCCCGCTACCCGCTCCAATCGCAGAAAACTGCGAAAAAAATCGCGTCACGTGCCGAAACTGTCAGGTTCCCAAGGTGTTACGAACGTTTCGGCCGTGCGCTCCAATGCGGGCTAATGCGTTCGCCGACATTTCTCATCACCAACCTTCGTTCGACTCCTCGCGGTCGCCCAAATCACCAAGCGCATCTACGTATCCCTCAAGAATTTTGATGTCCCAGAGCAGACGCCTGCCCAGAGGGTGCGG
>Ga0157370_10002481_pt1 | contig 22241 bp, 17 predicted proteins | sample C35metaG_FD_113463 | JGI IMG/M metagenome (GOLD analysis project Ga0157370, IMG submission 113463) | Corn rhizosphere microbial communities from Kellogg Biological Station, Michigan, USA - C3-5 metaG | ecosystem: Host-associated > Plants > Roots > Rhizosphere > Soil | place: USA: Michigan...
CCATCGTGATGCTGGCGGCGATCGCGCTGGTGTTCACCCTGCTGCTGTTCCTCTACGAAAGTTTCCGCGTGGCGCTGGCGATCATGGCGATGCCGCTGCTGGCCTTGCCCGGGGTGTTCACCGGACTGTGGCTGACCGGCATCGAGCTGAACATCTCCTCGATGATGGGCATGACGATGATCGTCGGCATCGTCACCGAGGTGGCGATCTTCTACTTCTCGGAACTCCAGGATGCAGAAGCCGACCACGCCCTGCATCGCGCCCTGCACGAAGCGGGCAAGCACCGCACCCGGCCGATCCTGATGTCCACCCTCGCCGCGATCCTGACCCTGCTGCCGCTGGCGCTGGCGCTCGGCCAGGGCTCGCAGATGCAGCAGCCGCTGGCGGTGGCGATCATCTCCGGCATGTTGCTGCAGTTGCCGCTGGTGCTGCTGGTGATGCCGGTGCTGTACGCGCTGCTGCGTCGTCGCGGCAAGCCGGCGGCGAGTCAACGTTCAACCGGACCTGCACTGCCAGGCTGATCTTCCCTGCTCTCCCTTCAAGGTAGCTGCCATGAAAAAACTGCTCTGTTCCCTCCTGCCAGCCTCGCTGTTGTTGCTGGCCATCCCCGTGGCCGGCCACGCCGCCGCGCCGGCCGCTGCACCGCGCCTGCTGTCGACCCTGCCGCTGGGCGGCGCGGGCGGCTGGGACTACCTCAGCTTCGACGCGCCGCATCGGCGCCTGTTTGTCAGCCACGGCGATCGCGTGCTGGTGATCGCTGTCGATCAGCACAAGCAGATCGGCACCATCATGAATACCCCCGGTGTCCACGGCATCGCGCTGGCTCCCGACCTCGGGCGCGGCTTCATCAGCAACGGCAAGGGCGCTTCGGTCACCGAGTTCGACCTGAATACACTGAAGACGGTGGCGACCATCGCAGGCACCGGCCAGAATCCCGATGCGATCGTCTACGACCGTCCCTCGCATCACGTGCTGACCTTCAACGGTCACAGCGACAACGCCAGCGTGATCGATCCGGCCAGGGGCACGGTGATCGCCACGATCGCGCTGCCCGGCAAGCCCGAATTCGCGGTGTCCGATGGCGCCGGCCACATCTACGACAACATCGAGGACAAATCCGAACTGGTCGAGATCGACACGGCCAGCAACAAGGTGACCCACGTGTGGTCGCTGGCCCCCTGCCAGTCACCCAGCGGCCTGGCCATGGATGTTCGTCATCACCGGCTGTTCTCGGTCTGCGACAACCAGCTGATGGCCGTCACCGATGCGCTCGATGGTCATCAGGTCGCCAGCGTGCCGATCGGCGAGGGCCCCGACGCGGTGCTGTTCGACGACGCCGACGCGACGATCTACAGCTCCAACGGCGAAAGCGGCACCGTCACCGCGGTACATCAGGACGATGCGGACCATTACCGCGTCAGCGCCACCATCCCCACCCAGGTCAGCGCCCGCACCGAGGCACTGGACCCGAAGCTGCATCGGCTTTACCTCTCCGCGGCGCGCTTCGGCACCACCCGCCTGCCGAATGGCCGGCGTACGATCGAGCCGGGCAGCTTCAGTGTGCTCACGGTGGGTCGCCCCTGATGAGCGCGACCACTGCTCAGGCTGACTGATCCCGGTCAATGCAGGTAACCCATGCAACCCCACTCACGCCACCCGTGAGATGGGGCCATGGTCTGGCAAGCCGTGCCTATGCTGCCGGATGATCGAGCGAGGTCGAAACCATCCCGGCACTCGCTCGCGTCGACAGCAGCCTGCTGCACCATTGCGCGGCGGCGGTCGCGACCGTTACCGCATTCATCCCATGCGTATCCAGCGCGGCGTTGGCACCACCATAGGGCGCGTACTTGGCTGGATCGGTGACCGAGAACAGCCCCAGCGTGCGCGTACCACTGGCGGTGGCCAGATGCATGACGCCGCAGTCGGCGCTGATGACGCCATCCATGCAAGCCATCATCGCGGCCATCCGGCGCAGGTTGCGCGAATAGAACGGGGGCAACCGCGAGCCCAGCTGCGAGCGCCCATGCGCCGCCAGCAGGTCGACCAGGCGCACCTGCGGGCACAGCGACTGGAAGGTCTCCACGAAGCTCCGCCACCAGTCGTCGCTGTAGCACTTGGCACCCGTCGCGTTGGGGAATATCGCCACGGTCGCGCCGCACTGTTCACGCACGCCACCGCAGAGCGTTGCCATGACGCTGGACGCTGCTCGCCTTTCCTCGAGCGTCAGATCGAGATTGAGCGGCGGATAATCCGGCTGCTTCGCCACCCCGCAAGCCTGACGCAGCAAAAACACGCTGCGATGCGCCAGGTGATCGGGCCACGCCAGGGCATGCCACGCCGATGCGGGATTCAGTTTCGGGTCGGGAAATCCCAGCTTGTACTTGGCCTGCGCCAGGGCCAGCGCGATGCGCCCGGACTGGGACCCGTTGCAGGCATCGATGGCGAGGTCGTAGCGACCTCGCCTCAAGGCGCGCAGCACGCCTGCCGACAGCCACAGATGCCGCGCGATCTTCGGTGGCAACACGAACACGGTGTGGACGCTGAAACGACTTGCATACAGGCATTCGGTTGCGTGGCTTCCCAGTATGTCGATCTCGGCGCCCGGATAAAGCGCCTCGATTTCCGCAATCAGCGGACTGATCAGCACGCTGTTGCCCAGCCGGTGGTTTGGCCGACACACCAGTACCCGGTGAATGCCGGCTTTCGGCAACCCACCCGGTTCGCACAGTGAACGACCGACCCGACGGAACATCCGGCGCAGGACCGAGGCGGCCCACGCACGCCCCCGCGCATCCCATGAAGCCGGGCGTCTTCGGGAGCCGGCGGCCGGGACTGGCAGCGCAACGAGAGAACGGGTGGTATGGCGTACAGTCATGGCGAGAGCATGAAGCGCCTGGCTTTCAGCACGCTTATTGACCCGTGAGAATCAGGTTAATCGGTCGGCAGCACTGGATGCCGACGTCGAATGTGCGGTGACAAAGGGGTTTTGGCAGAGATCCCATCGGACGGCACGGCGAGACGCGCGGGCGCGCTGGTCCTGCGAATCGACCGAGCTGCCTGTTGCCCGCGCTCAATCGTTGTCCGCGCCCTCCACCGAATTCTCCAGCACCGCGCCGGTCTTCGCATCCACACCGACTTCGTGCGTCGCCTGGGCTGACTTGATATCGAACGAATAGCGCAGGCCGCTGCCCCCTGACTCCTGCTCCAGCTCCTGCTTGACCACCTTGCCGGGGTAGGTCTTGAGCGCGATCCGCCGCGCTTCCTTCACGCTGACCTTTGCCTGTGCGCCCGGATTTGCCGCTGGCAGCACCTGGGCTGCAACTGCGCTTGCAGCCAGGAGCAACGACAGCGACACCGTGGACATCAGAGGTTTGTGCATGAGCGTCACTTCCTTTCGTTGGGGAATTCCACCTTGACGCCTCCGGCTTTGATTGCGCTTAACCTGTCCCCTGCTCAAACGCCGAGTGTTCGACCCTGGCATCACCGTCAATGAATGCTGTCGCGGCGGCACGACAAAGCGGCAATCGGCACCACGCCTGTGCCACCTGCTCGACCTCGATCTGATCCACCCGCCGGATGTCCGGCAACCCGCCGATCACGGATACCGCACTACCGCGTCCGCTGCGCGGTGCCCACGTGCACGGGGAGCGCCCCCCGAAAAGTACCACCAGGGGGCAGCCCAGCGCGGCCGTCATATGGGCTGGCCCGGTATCCACCGAGATCATGCTGTGGGCGGTTTCCAGCAATGCCTTGAGGCGCCCCAGCGGCAACGCGGCCACCTCGATGTCGGGCGCCCCGACGCGAACCACGGCCTGCAACTGGCGCAGATAGCCGGCTTCCGCGGGCGAACCGCACAGCAGCAGCCGCGCCTGCGGCATCCGCTGCCTGATCGCCCGGGCGACCGCAGCCCAGCGCTCGGCCGGCCAGGACTTGACGTCATCAGCGGCCGCACGCACACCGTTCCAGCGCATGGTGCGCTTGTTGGCCGGCTGCAGCAGCACCAGCGGACTCTGCGCCAGCCCACGCGCCCGCAGCCAGCGCTCGCCATCGGCCCGTTCCGCCGCGGTCGCGTTCAGTTCGGGCGCACCGCAGGGCCCGGCCGCCGCGGACTCCCAACGTTCGCGAAACGCTGTCGGTGTTGTGTCGCTGAAGCGGGCCAGCCAGTCGAGCCAGTGCTCGTCCTCGCGTGCCGGCAGATCTTCGATGAACTGGCAGTGTTCCGGCGGTATGCCCGCAAACTTCAGCATCGGTCGCAACTTCGTGCGTGTGCGAAAGGCCGGTTCGGCAATATAGAAAGGGCAGTCGCGCAGGCGACTTAGTGCGAGAACCGCCCGCCAGCGACCAGGGCGCATCCAGAATGGCCCGTACTGGGTCGCCAGCGGAATGAAGCCTCCCACTTCCGGCTGGGCCGAAAACAGCACGGGCGGCCCGTCGCCCAGCGCCATCAGGTGGCACGGTTGGCCGTAACGCAACGACAATCTCTGCAACAGTGGCTGCAACAGCACCGTGTCGCCGAGGCGACCGAGCCGAACCACCACCGGGCTGCAAGTGATTTTCATCTGGCCCCCAACCGGAGCGCGCCGACGCTCCGTACCCGAGCCAAAACGATTACGGCTTGAAATGGTGCACGTAACCCACGCTGAAACCGCCGGGCAACCAGCCCACGATCAGCGACGACTTGCGATGCGCCGTCCAGATGCCGATGCCGGTGCCGATCGCGGCGCCGACCAGCACGTCGCTCTGCCAGTGACCGCGCGTCTTAATGCGGGCGACGGCATCGTAGGCTGGCAACAGCGCCAAGGCATACACCGCGGGATGCTCCTGGCCGTAATTGACGATGAACGGGGTGACCGCCGCCGACATCGCAGCCACTTCGCCGCTGGGGAAGCTCTGCGCATGGCTGCCCTGGAAGAACAGGTTCGGATCGCTGGTCTGTGACGGGCGCTCGCGCTGGAACGTGTATTTCATCGCCGTGGTTGCCACCCCGGTAACGATCAGCGCGTCGACGGAACGCCAGAACGTGTCGCCCAACTTGCTTTGGTCGCCCAGGGCGATTGCGCCGACGCCGACCGAGACGATGGTGCCGTAGACCAGGGTGGTCTGGTTGCTGCGTTTCCAGATGCCGCTGTTGTCGTAGTGCAGGCGGTGATCGATACCCAGCAAGCCGCCGCCGGCGCGGGCCGGCTGCAGGGGCAGCGCCGTCAGGATGACGACCACGGCGAATACCACCAACGGTCTCGGACTGCGCATGCGTGTTCTCCCTTGCGGGTATCGAGCGGAGTCTAGGAGCCGCATTTGACGCCAGTTGCCTTTCAGTTTGCTGATGTTCTCCGCCGGACGTGAACTCGTGCGGCATCCTCCCGACGCGATACGCAAGATATTGCGGGACGAGACTGATGACATGACTGCTTGCGCGGATGCACCATGCGTCCAGGCCGTCGGAAGACGGGTCCGCCATCGAGTCCCAGGGAGAGAGCCCATGAAGCATCGTTGTTCGCCGTCGACGTTTTTCGCGCATGCCGCTTCGCCGCGTCCGCGCATGCTGGTCACCGCCTGCAGCGCGGCCTTGCTGTTCATCGCCTCCGTCCCGCCCGCCTCGGCGCAACAGGCGTCCGACCAGGCCACGACAGCAGCCCCGCCCGCCGAACAGGCAACAACGAAAGAAAGCACGAAGACGACGGCGCCGACCCGCAAGAAACCCGGCACCCCGGTCACGGAACTGAGCAAGGTCGTGGTGACCGGCATCAGCGGCAGCATCCAGAGCGCGCTGAAGGCGAAGGAGAACTCCAACGATATCGTCGAGGTGATCGCCCCCGAGGACCTGGGCAAGCTGCCGGATGTGAGCATCGCCGACAGCCTGTCCCGACTGCCGGGCCTGGCCACGCAGCGCGTGGACGGCGAGGCCAGCGCGATCTCGATTCGCGGCACCTCGCCGGATTTTGTCGGGACCACGCTCGACGGGCGCGAGCAGGCCACGATCGGCGAGAATCGCGGCGTCCAATACGATCAGTACCCGGCCGAGCTGATCAATGGCGTGATGGTGTACAAGACACCGGACGCCAGCGTGATCGGCCAGGGCCTGTCCGGCACGGTGGATCTGCACACCATCAACCCGCTGGACCTGCCCGGACGCGCCATGGTGTTCAACCTGCGCGGCGAGCACGACAGCAACGGCAATCTCAACCCCGGCACCGGCATCGGAGACAACGGGCACCGTGCCAGCTTCTCCTACGTCGATCAGTTCTTCGATCACAAGCTGGGCGTGGCGATCGGGCTTGCCCAGCTCGACCAGCCGATCCAGGAGAAGCAATACCAGGCCTGGTGGTGGAGCGTCGACAACGGCACGGCAGGCATCGACCAGAACTGGGGCGGCCCGCACACGCCGGGCATGCCGGACAACGTGATCTCGCAGGAGGGCATGCAGTTGCGCGCGCAATCGCAGGACCAGAAGCGCAACGGCCTGATGACCGTGCTCGAATGGGCGCCCAACGAGACTTACTACTCCAAGCTGGACCTGTACTACTCGACGTTCAACAAGAAGAAGTTCACCAACGGCGCGCAGTGGTCCAGCAGTCCCTACGACAACGTCTCCTACGACAACGTGGTGACCACGGCTGCGCAGCCCTATCCGATCGTCACCTCGGGCACCGTCAACGGGATCGCGCCGATCCTGCAGAACGAGTACACCAAGGAGCACGACAAGCTGTATTCGATCGGCTGGAAAAACGTGTTCTATCTCGGCGACTGGACGGCCATGGCCGACCTGTCCTCCTCGAGCGCCACCGTGCATCTGCACGATGCCTACCTGTTCAGCGGCCTGGCCAATGGCGCCTTCACCAGCGCCAACTTCAACACGCCGGCCGGTTATGGCTATCCGGACTTCACGCCGGCGGTCGACCTGGGCGACCCCGCCAGCGTGGTCTTTACCGATCCGGACAACTACGGCTACAACGGCCGCGAGGAATTCGACCAGCAGGACGACAGGATCCACGCCCTGCGGCTGCAGGTGAGCCACCCGCTGGGCTGGATCTTCAGCAGCATGGACCTGGGCCTCGACTACTCCGATCGCACCAAGACCAAGCATGCCGACGTCAACTTCGCCTGGCTGGACGGCAACGGTTCCACCCAGGACACGTACCAGAACCACTACAGCACGCCGATCAACCCCGCCCTGCTCTACAACCCGACATCGCTGGGTTATGGCGGCATTCCCGGCATCCTCAACTACAACGTGCTGGGCGCGCTGTACAACCAGTTCTACCTGACCCCGGAAAACGGCCAGGGCGACTGGAGCCGCAACTACACGGTGGAGGAAAAGGTTCCGCTCGCCTATGCAAAGTTCAATATCGAAACGACCCTGTGGGGCATTCCGCTGCGCGGCAACGCCGGCGTGCAGTTCGTGCACACGAATCAATCGTCCACCGCGCTGCAGACCGATGGCAACACGCTGGTGGGCCAGATCAAGGACGGTTCGTCGTACAACAACGTCCTGCCCAGCCTGAACCTGGTGGCCACGATCGGCGATCGCCAGTACCTGCGCTTTGGCCTGGCCAAGACCATGGCGCGCGGCCGCATCGACGACGAGAAGGTGTCCACCTCCGCCTACGTATCGCAAATAAAGGACGGCCCAGCGGCCGGGCAGGTGCTCTGGTCCGGCAGCGGCGGCAATCCGCACTTGAAACCTTACGTTGCCGTGGGTACCGACCTGTCGTGGGAGAAGTACTTCGGCAAGGCAAGTTACGTGTCCGTGGGAGTGTTCGAAAAGAACCTGCTGAACTACATCTACAACCAGACCGTGCTCGACTACGACTTCTCGCATTACATCAACGACACGCCGACGCTGGTGCCCACCAGCAACATCGGCTCGTTCACCACGCCCGAAAACGGCACCGGCGGCAAGATGGACGGCCTGGAGCTGGCGGGCTCGCTGGAAGGCGGACTGGTGGCGGATGCGCTGGAAGGTTTTGGCGTGCAGGCGAACTACTCGCTGACCAACAGCCGCATCCCCATCAGCTCGATTTCCTCGATCCCCGGTGGGCCGCAGACACTGCCGGGCCTGTCGCACAAGGTGGGCAACCTGACCTTGTTCTACGAGCGCTACGGCTTCTCGATCCGCATCGCCGAACGCTACCGGTCATCGTTCACCGGTGAGGCCGTGGCGTTGTTCGACCAGCTCGGCTACACCAAATACCTGGCCAACCGGCAAACCGATCTGCAGGTGGGTTACGCCTTCTCCGACGGCCGCTGGAACGGGCTCTCGATCCTGTTGCAGGTCAACAACCTGGGCAATTCCCCGGATGCGACGGCACAGATTTCCGGTCTGCCCAACAATGTCCAGGTCACCCGCCCGCTGGAGTACGACACCTGGGGACGCAGCGTGCTGCTGGGCTTCAACTACAAGCTCTAGGAGCGTGAGAGGCGCCGCACCCCGGCGCCTCTCCCTGAGTCGTGCGTCACGGAAGCGGCAAGCGACGCCCGCCGCCCGCCGCCGCGAAAACCCTGCGCCTGTAAGATGTCAGGCCAACGCTACTGACCGACAAGGCTTCCCATGGCCCACTCCCGATGCTTGTGGATGCTGCACGCCACGCTGATCGTGCTGGCCTGCGCCGGCAGCGCTCATGCCACCGACGCGGCGAAGGCGACCCATGCCGATGCCGCGACGCCACGATCCGTCGACCATCGCGTGCCGGCATCGACGCACTACACCGATTGGCCGGCAATCAAGAGCAGCCTGCCGGCCGATCCGGCGCTGGAGGCGCGGGTCAAAAAGATCGTGGCCAGCATGACGCTTGCCCAGAAAGTCGGGCAGATGACCCAGGCCGAGATCAAGTCGATCACGCCGGCCGAGGTGACCCGGTACTACATCGGCTCGGTCCTCAACGGCGGCGGCTCCTGGCCCGGCATGGACAAGCACGCCGGCATCCGGGACTGGCTGAGCCTGGCGGACCGTTACTACGACGCGTCGATGGCCACCGACGCGGCGATCAAGGTGCCGATCATCTGGGGCACCGATGCCGTGCATGGCGACAACAACGTGCTCGGGGCCACGCTGTTCCCGCACAACGTCGGCCTGGGCGCGGCGCACGACCCGGCCCTGATCGAGGCGATCGGCGCGGCCACCGCCAGGGCGGTGCGCGCCACCGGTATCGAATGGGCGTTCGCGCCGACCCTGGCCGTGGCCCGGGATGTACGCTGGGGGCGCAGCTACGAGAGTTTTTCCAGCGAGGGCCCGCTGGTGCGCGAATACGCGCGTGCCTATGTACAGGGGCTTCAGGGGGATTTCGGCGAGCACAACGTGATGGCCACCGCCAAGCATTTCATCGGCGACGGTGCGACCCACAACGGTACCGACCAGGGCGAGGCCAGGGTCAGCCGCCGCGACATGATCAACGTGCACGGCTCGGGCTACTTCGGCGCGATCGAGGCCGGTGTGCTGAGCGTGATGGCGTCCTACAACAGCTGGGACGACGTGGCCGACGGCATCAACTACGGCAAGATGTCGGGCGCCAAAGCGCTGCTGACCGGCGCGCTGAAACAGAAGATGGGTTTCCGGGGCTTCGTCGTTTCCGACTGGAACGCGATCGGCCAGCTGCCGGGCTGCAGCAACGCCAGCTGCCCGCAGGCGATCAATGCCGGGATCGACATGGTGATGGTGCCCGACGACTGGAAGGCGTTCATCGCCAACACGACGCACCAGGTCGAGGACGGCCAGATCCCGATGGCGCGGATCGACGATGCAGTGAGCCGGATCGTGCGCGCCAAGTTGCGCATGGGCCTGTTCGGCAAGCGGCCCTCGCAACGCGCCGGTGCGGGCGACGAAAATCTGCTGCAGAGCCGCGGGCTGGCGCGGCGGGCGGTGCGCGAATCGCTGGTGTTGCTGAAGAACAACGGCAACGTCTTGCCGCTGAAGCCCGGCGCCAAGATCCTGGTCGTCGGCAAGAGCGCCGACAGCCTGCCCAACCAGACCGGCGGCTGGTCGCTGACGTGGCAGGGCACCGACAACAGCAACGCCGACTTCCCCCATGGCGAGACGATCCTGGCCGGCCTGCGCGCCGCCGATGGCGCCGCCCATGTCACCTACAGCGAAACCGCGCAGGGTATCGACCTGCAACGCTTCGATGCCATCGTGGCGGTGATCGGGGAGACCCCGTACGCGGAGACGATGGGCGACATCGTGCCCTCGGCCACCCTGCGCCACAGCGACCGTTACCCGGAAGACCTGGCGGTGCTCAAGACGGTGGCCGGGGCGCACAAACCGGTGGTGACGGTTTTCGTGGCGGGGCGACCGCTCTACGTCAACGACCTGCTCAACCTCTCCGATGCATTCGTGGCGACGTGGCTGCCCGGCACCGAAGGCGCCGGCGTGGCGGACGTGCTGTTCGCCGCGCATGACGGTTCGGGCCGATACAACTTCAGCGGCACGCTGGCCCGGCCATGGCCGGGCGTGCCCTGCCCCTACGCCGGCGCCGACAACACCGGCTCGGCGCGCTGGCTGTTCGCAGCGGGCTACGGCCTGCACTACCCCGGCAGGCATGAATTGGCCGTCTTGCCGACCTACCCTGGCGTGGATGCCTGTGCCAGTACCTCGGGCCTGTCGGTGTTCCACACGCTGGCCGTGCCGCCGTTCGCGCTTTACCTGGGCGATGGCAACCCCGCGCACCATCCACTCGTCGTCGGCGCCGACCTGAACTCGCAGATCGAGTGGCCGGAGCATCATCCCGTGCTGCGACTGCGCACGGTGCAGGTCAACACCCAGCAGGACGCCAAGGCCGTCACCTGGCTCGGCGCCGGCCGCTTCTATGCCAAGAGCGCCCAGCCACGCGACCTGATGCCGCTGGCAGCCGCCCATGCGGCCCTGCAGTTCGACGTGGTGATCGATACGCCCGCCACGGCGCCTGTCCAGGTCTACATGGGCTGTGGCCGGGGCTGCATGAGAGCGGTCGAGCTTGCCCGCACCTTCGCCGGCTATGCGAAGGGTTCGCGCCACACCGTGTCGATTCCGCTGCAGTGTTTCATCCGCAAGGGCGCCGACCTCTCGCACATCGACGTGCCGTTCGGCGTGCAGGCCTCCCCGCCTTTTTCCGCCGCTTTCGCCAACGTGAGAATTGTCGCCGATGCGCCGGCTGATCGCCGCGCCGACCTGTCGTGCGCAAACCTGGGGCCGCCGTGATCGCGAGGCTGTCACGCGTTCGCCGCTGCGAGGGTGATCCGCCGTGCGTGCGCCATGGGTGAGCGCGGGAATCCCCCACGCTGGACGACCGTCTCGTCTTTTGTCCTGCTCAGTGTGCTGGCCCTGGCGGCGCTCTATCTGCCGCGTCGCACCGTCCCGGCGCCACCGCCCCGGATCGTTCCCGCCATGCATCCGTTCGGGCCGGCGGTCGAATCGTGGGTGAGCACGCAGGATCGGAAATTGCGCCTGGCGCAGCAACCCGACATCGAAATAACCGCAGACGACGGCGCGCCGGCGGATGTCGTGGTCGACACCGGCAAGACCTACCAGTCCATCGTGGGCTTCGGCGCCGCACTGACGGATTCGTCAGCGTGGCTGATCCAGAACCGGATGAACGCGCTGCAGCGCCATGACCTGCTGCAGGAACTGTTCGGACCGCCGCCCGGCCTCAACCTGAACATGATGCGCCTGACCGTCGGCGCCTCCGATTTTTCATTGCAGCAGTACACCCTGGATGACCTGCCGTTCGGCCAGGTCGATCCCGATCTGCAGCACTTCAATACCGCAGCCAATTTGCGCGATCTCATCCCGACCGTGCGCGAGGCGCTGGCTGTCAATCCCGGGCTGCGCATCGTCGCCTCGCCGTGGAGCGCGCCGGCATGGATGAAGACCAGCGCCAACCTGATCGGCGGCACCCTGCTCGAACAGTACGAAAGCACGTATGCGCAGTACCTCCTCAAGTACGTCGACACCTACCGCAGCTACGGCATTCCCATCTTCGCCCTGACCTTGCAGAACGAACCCGGCTTCGTGCCGGTGACCTATCCGGGCATGGAGCTGTCCGCCGAACAGCGGGCGCGCATCATCGCGCAATATCTCGGCCCCGCCCTGGCGAGTCGCAAGCCGAAGACACGCATCCTCGGCTGGGATCACAACTGGGATCGGCCCGCGCAGCCGTCGAGCGTGCTGGCCGACCCGGACGCTTCGCCTTACGTCGATGGCATTGCCTGGCATTGCTATCAGGGCAATCCCAGTGTGCAGACCGAGGTGCACCGGGCCTATCCCAAAAAGGATGCCTACATCACGGAATGTTCCGGTGGCGACTGGGAGTCGAGCAGGAACGGCGAACTGATCTGGTTTGCGCGGGACCTGCTGCTTGCCGGGCTGAGGAACTGGGCCCGCGGCGTCATCTACTGGAACCTCGCGCTCGACGAACACTACGGCCCCCATTCCGGCGGCTGCGACACCTGCAAGGGCATGGTGACGATTGATTCGCAGACCGGCGCGGTGAGTCGCAACGACTATTACTACGCGTTCGCCCATTTCAGCCGGTTCGTCCTGCCCGGCGCGGTTCGGGTGAACTCCAGCACCACGATCAAGGGACTCGCCAACGTGGCGTTCCGGAACGCGGACGACGGCTCGATCGTGCTGGTGCTGGTGAACGGCAAGACGGACACGCAGCATGTCTCCGTCGTGCAGGACAAGACCCGCTTCCAGTACACGCTGCCGCCGGAGAGCGTGGCGACCTTCGTCTGGGGCGGGAAGCACGGGAAAAACGTGTGGAGGTGGCTGTACCAGCACCTCTTCGAACGGACGCCAGGCCCGCCCACGCCGGACAGGGCGGCCCCGGAACGCAACCCGCCGGACCATCGCATCACGCCGTGATCCCGGATGGCGCGGCGTGTCACGCGTCGCGCGGCAGGACGACGTGCACCCGCAAGCCGCGGCCGAACGGCGAATCGAGCAGCTCGATGGTCGCGCCGTGCAGTTCGGCGGCTCGCTGCACGATCGACAGGCCGAGGCCGTAGCCGTCGCCGCGACTGCCGGATTCCCGATGGAAGCGGGCGAATACCGCCGCCCGCCGCTCGCGCGGAATGCCGGGGCCGTCGTCCGACACATCGATCGTGGTGGCCGACTCGCCCTGGGCGAGCGACAGCTGTACCTGGCCGCCGGCGGGCACGTGGCGCATCGCATTTTCGACGAGATTGCGCAGCAGCGCGGCCAGCGCAGCCTCGTGGCCACGCACCAGCACCGGCCCCTCGTCGTGGCTGAAACCCAGCTCGGCGCCACTCTCGGCAATCACCGGGGTCAGTTCCTCGATCACGTCGATGGCGACACCCACCAGGTCGATCGGGCGACGCTGTTCCGAAGCCATGCCCGACTCCAGCCGCGCCAGCGCCAGCAATTGCTCGACACGGCGTGCGAGCGCGGCGACATTGTGCTGGGCGCCGGCCAGGCTCGCGGCAGCCTCGGCAGGATCGCGGGTGGCGGTGGCGCTCTCGATGTTCAGCATGATCGAGGCCAGCGGGGTACGCAGTTCGTGCGCGACGTCGGCGCTGAAGCGATGCTCGCGTTCCAGTGCGTCGGCGAGGCGCTGCAACTGGCCGTTGAGCGCATCCAGCACCGGCTGCAGTTCCCGCGGCGCCCGCTCGAGCACGATGGGCTCGCGGCTGCCCAGCGCGCGCGAACCCAGCGCACGGGTCAGCGACTCCAGCGGACGCAGCCCGCGCTTGACCGCCCAGCCCACCAGCAGGCCCAGCAGCGGCAGGCCGATCAGCAACGGCAGCGCGTGGTCAAACCACAACGCACGCAGGATGTCGTGCCGGCTGTCATAGCGCTCGCCGGTGCGGATCACCACGCCATCGGACTTGTCGCTGAGGGTGAACAGGCGCCAGCGATAACCGCCGGCGCGGATGTCGCGGAACTCGCCATCGCCGGTCCGCGGTGGCGGCAGCGCGGCAAGATTGGTGGTGGCAAGGATCAGGCGGCCGGACGCATCAAACACCTGGAAACCGACCTCGGATTCGAACGTATGGCCGTGCCGCCTTATCGCTTGTGCCTGGGGTGCCTCGATCGGCACCAGCCGGTCGCCACCCTGGCGACCACGCAGCGCATCGGGGCCATCCTGGTCGACGATGACCTGCAGCGTGCGCGCCGATTGCGCCAGCCGGCCGTCGGACAGTTCGTCGACTTCCCGCAGCGTGCGCCGGAAGCTGAGCACCGCCAGCGGCAACAGCACCGCGATCATCACCAGGACGATCAGCCAGCGCAGCCGCCCGCGCAGGCTCGGCGCGCTCATGCCGGATCCCGCGGAATCATGTAGCCGAAACCGCGCACGGTACGCACGGTGTCGTAACTGAGTTTCCGGCGCAGGGTATGGACCAGCACTTCCAGTGCGTTGTTGCCGACCACGTTGTCCAGGCCGTACAGCGAATTGATCAGGCTTTCGCGGCGCACCAGGCGCCCGGCGCGCTCCATCAGGATTTGCAGCAGGGCAAATTCGCGTCGGGTCAGCTCGACCGGTTCGTCGCGGAACATCACTTGCGAAGTTCCCATGTCGAGCACCAAGGCGCCGACCTCGATGCGATTGGCGGCCAGGCCCTGGCTGCGTCGACCGAGCGAGCGTATCCGCGCGCCCAGTTCATCCAGGTGAAACGGCTTGATCAGATAGTCGTCCGCCCCGGCATCCAACCCATGGACGCGTGCCTGCAACCCGTCGCGCGCGGTCATCACGATCACCGGCGTCTTCACTTGCGCGCGGCGCACCTCCACCAGCACGTCCAGGCCATCCATGCCCGGCAGGCCCAGATCGAGCAACACCAGGTCGGCCGTTTCGTCACGCAGCGCGATCAAGGCCTCGCGGCCATTGCGCAGCCAGCTCACCGTGTAGGCAAGGCGTTCCAGCGCGCGCTGGATCGCCGCACCAAGCTGCGGGTCGTCCTCCACCAGGATGATGTGCATGCAACCTCCTCCATCTCGCGACCCGGTCGCTGGCCAGCCAGCACTTGCCTGATCGCCGTAGCCACGATCATCGTGCAACTGGCTTGCGGATCGCTTAGGCGCGCACGGCAGCCGCACCAGCGTACCGCATGACCCACCCGTCCGGAGGCAAGCGGCGGCGACGTTGCCGCCGACCGTGCGACATCCGCGGACAGGCATCGACCGAACGGATGCTGAGCGACGGGCGCTCATCGCGATCCGGGACAGACCGACAGCCCTTATGCTCCGGCCTTCATGTCCCGTGCGCATCGACCAAGGCCATCACTGCCCCGCCTGCTGGCGTTCACCGGCCTGCTGGCCTTCCTGCCGTGGACCCCGGCGTGCCGTGCCGACACCGACGGTCCATCCACGCTCGTCGCGGGCATCGGCATCGAGCACCTGCCAAGCTGGGCCGGCGCCAGAACCTCACGCTACCAGCCGATTCCCTACATCGACATCGAGATTCCCGACCGCCTCGACCTGTCCACCCAGGACGGCCTGCAGGTCGACCTGATCGGCGGACAGGCGCTGCACGGCGGCATCTATGGCGACTACCAGTGGGGCCGCGAAAGCGACGACCTCGGCGTGCTGCGTCACAGGATCGCGCCACTGTCGCCCCGACTCACGCTGGGCGGCTACCTGGAATGGCAGCTCGACACGCAGATCGACGTCGGCGGCAACCTCAGCCACGACACCCGCGGCGCCGGCGCCTATCTCAAGCTCTACGCCGAATGGGACCTGCCGCCGATCGGGCAGCTGCAGCATTCGCTGCAGCTGAGCTGGCAGGCGATGAATGCGCCCGCGATGAACCGCTTTTTCGGCATCAGCCCGGATCAGGCTGGCGCATTGAACGTACGCCCATGGCACCCGGGCGCCGGCAGCCAGCTCGCCACGCTGGAATACGATCTGTTCTTACCCACCAGCAAGCACACCGGCTTCGCGGTAGCACTGATCTATGGACGCCTGCTTGGCGATGCCGGCGACAGTCCCCTGGTAACCCGGTTCGGTTCGCGCACCCAGCTGTCGGAATCGCTGGCGTTCGTTTATCACTTGTAGACACATCTCCCTTTTGCAGGAGCGCGCCCTGTCCACAAGAACCGCACGTTCGGCGCCGCCATGACGGCCCGATGCCGGAGCGATACACTCGCGCTTCATTCACGTCCCGTCGGGCCAGGGAATCGATATGACGAAGTCGATCGCTGCGCTGCTTGCTGCTCTGGCGTTCACCCTGGCGATGCCGATTGCCCACGCCGACCAGACGATCGTGTTCCTGCGTCACGGCGAAAAGCCGCCGCTCGGGCTGGGCCAGCTCAGCTGCCAGGGACTGAATCGCGCGCTGGCACTGCCGCAGGTGCTGCAGGCGAAGTTCGGCACGCCCACCGCGATCTATGCGCCCGACCCCGGATCGACCGCGAAAGACAAGGGCGTCGAATACAACTACGTCCGCCCGCTGGCCACCATCGAGCCGACCGCGATCCGCCTGGGCCTGCCGGTCAACACGGCATTCGGACTCACCCAGATCAGGCAGCTTGAGCAGGAGCTGCTCAAACCCGCCTACAGCTCGGCGACGATCAATGTGGCGTGGGAACACAACCTGGCGCAGCAGGCGGTGCAACAGCTGGTTTCGACTGCCGGGGGCAAGGCACGGCAGGTACCGCACTGGGCCGACGATGACTACGACGCGCTGTACGTCCTGCGCCTGAAGTGGCAGAACGGCAAGCCGGTTTCGGCCAGTTTCGAAAAAGAGGCCGAGGGGTTGAACCATCAGCCGGTCGCGTGTCCTGCCGCCCGTTCTTGAGCGCAGCAATAGTGCAGCAACATGTTTTCTCGCCGGAAATATTCATGCTCACCAGCATCGCCACAAATGACCGGTTCCGCCACCCGTTTCAGCCAGTCGCGAGCGGCTGCTTCCGGGATGGCCGGTTGCTGCCCGATCGGCGATTCCCCCGGGGCGCCCACGTGCACCTGGCTTCCGCTGCATTGTGATCTTCCGGCGGTGACCGCTAAGATGCGGTAGCGCCCGGCACGCCATGCGTCGCCTCGTGCCATTCAAGGGGCACCCGTGGCCAACTTCTCGCTGTTCCAGGAACTCAAGCGCCGTAATGTGCTGCGCGCGGGCGTGCTGTATGCCGGTGCGGTATGGGCGCTTTCGCAAGGCTTCGCGCAACTGGCGCCGATCGTTGGCGCCCCGGACTGGGCGGTACGCTGGTTCCTGGTGGCGGCGGTGATCGGCTTCCCGTTCTGGATCGCGTTCGCGTGGTTCTACGAGTTCACCCCGAGCGGTTTGAAGCGCGAGAGCGAGATCGATCCGGCCGATTCGGTCGCCCACCATACCGGGCGCAAGCTCAACTACTGGATTACCTGCGTGCTGGCCGTCGCGGTGGTGCTGCTGCTGACCAACACCTTCGTCCTGCACCGCGGGGTGAACGAGGTCGCCGTCGCACCGGCCGCGCCTGTAATCGTCGCACCACCCAACTCCATCGCCGTGCTGCCGTTCACCAACGAGAGCAGCGACAAGCAGCAGGACTATTTTGCCAACGGCATCGCCGAGGATCTGCTGAACCTGTTGACCGAAGTGCAGTCGTTGCGGGTGGCCGCGCGCACCTCGTCGTTCGCGTTCCAGGGCAAGGGCCTGGGCATTGCCGAGATCGCGGCGAAGCTGCACGTGGCCAACGTGCTGGAAGGTTCGGTGCGCAAGGCCGGCGATGAAGTGCGTATCACCGCGCAACTGGTACGCGCCGCCGACGGTTACCAGATCTGGTCGCAAAGCTACGACCGCAAGCTCGACGACATCTTCGCGATCCAGGACGGCATCGCCGCGGACGTGGTCAAGCAGCTCAAGGTCAAGCTGCTGGGCACGGCGCCCAAGGCGCGGGCGACCGACCCCAGGGCCTATGCGCTGTACCTGCAGGCGCGCCAGCTTGGTCGTCAGTCCACCGCGGACGCGTTCAAGTCCTCCGATGCGCTGTACCGCCAGGCGCTGGCGATCGATCCGCGCTACGTGCAGGCGTGGGTCGGGCTCGCCGGCAACTTCAGCAACGAGGCGAACGCCGGCGTGCTGTCGAACGCGCAGGGCCTGCGCCAGGCGCGTGAGGCAGCCGGGAAGGCGCTGGCGATCGCCCCGGACTATGCACCGGCGCAAGCGGGGCTCGGCTACATCGCAACGAGCCAGAGCGACCTGCCCGCTGCGGCGCGCTACTTCGAGCGCGCGGTGGCGCTCGATCCGACCGATCTCGATGTCCTCCGCAACAATGCCCAGTTGCTGCAAACCCTCGGCCGCCTGTCGCCAGCGATTGCGGTCGACGAATACGTCCTCGCGCGCGATCCGGTCAACCCGACCACCCTGCAAAACCTGGGCATCAACTATCTCTACGCCCGCCGCTACGACGAGGCGATCGCGACCTTCCACACGCTGCTGAGCTTGAGCCCGGGCTTTGGCGGCGCCCACTACGCCGTTGGCGTCGCGCTGCTGCTCAAGGGCGACGCGCCGGGTGGGCTGGCGCAGATGCAGCAGGAGAAAGCCGAGGTTTGGCGGATGATCGGCCTGCCGCTGGTGTACTGTGCGCTCGGGCGCAAGGCGGACGCGGATGCGGCGTTCGCGGCGCTGATCGCCAAGTACGCCAAGGACACGTCCTACAACATCGCCTACGACTATGCGTACTGCGGCGAGGCGGACCCGGCGTTCGCCTGGCTGGACCAGGCGGTGGCCTACCAGGACCCCGGCCTGTCCGGGATCGTGACCGAAAACCTGTTCGACAAGATCCGGCACGACCCGCGCTGGCTGCCATTCCTGCGCAAGCTCGGCTACGCGCCCGAGCAACTGGCGAAGATCAAGTTCACGGTGACGCTGCCGGATGCGGCGGGTGCGGGGAGCGAGGCGGCTTCAGCGGCGGTGGCTCCGGCCACCTCGATGCCCGCGCCGGCGCATGCAACTTCGGCAGCGACACAACAGCCATGAGCACCCGGCCGTCGTTCTTCGCCGAATTCACGCGTCACGGATGACCGATGTTGGCGGTGGGTACGGCCAGGATGTTGTGGTCCGCGGCACCTTTCGAGCGTCTGCTCTGCGGCGCACAATTGCAGCAGCCCACCGGTCGCTCCAGGCCGACAGACAGCCGGCGTCCAGCCAATCCCCTCACCGATCATCCCGCGTCCAGATCGCCCCATCCTCCTCGCGCACCGGAAAACTCGCGATCGGTTCGTAAGCCGGCGGCTTCGTCACCGCCCCCGTGCGCAAGTCGAAGCGCGCACCATGCCGCGGACACTCCACTTCGAAACCGAACACCTCGCCGCCGGCCAGGTCGCCGCCGTCATGCGTGCAGGTGTCTTCCACCGCGTACAGCGCGCCGTCGATGTTGTAGACCGCGATCGGGGTGTCGCCGTCCCAGACCACCTTGTATTCGCCGGGCAGGAAGTCGCTGCGCGTGCCGACCCTGATCCAGCCGTTCATGCGGTCGGCTCGGCTGGAGCCTGTTCATGGTCTCCGAGTGCCGCGCGCCGAGAAGTGTTTGTGCGCAGGGCAAGGAAGAGCGAACGAGTGTACGTCGGTACACGACCGAGTGATGACGCAGCCATGCGTGCAGACAGACCCGGCGCGTGGTGCCCGGAGATCATGGGCAGGCTCCCAGCTCCTTGACCAGCACCTCGAAGCGCAGGTCGTCGCGGCGGGGAATGCCGAAGCGCTCGTCGCCATAGGGGAACGGCTTGTACTCGCCGGTGCGCCGGTAGCCGCGCCGGCCGTACCAGGCGATCAATTCCTCGCGTTGCACGATCACGGTCATGCGCATCACCGGAAGCTTCCATTCGTCGCGCACGATGCGTTCGGCTTCGCCCAGCACGGCCCTGCCCAGACCGACGCCCTGCCGATCCGGGCGCACGCTGAACATGCCGAAATACCCGCCGGCATCCTGTTCGCAGATGTGCGCGCAGGCCAGCCACTGGCCTGCGCGTTCGGCGATGAGGACGCGGCTGCGCGGTCGTTCGATGTCCTGCCGCAGCACATCCGCATCGATGCGGTTGCCGTCGAGGATGTCGGCTTCGGTGGTCCAGCCCTGGCGGCTGGAATCGCCGCGATACGCAGAGGTCACCAGTTCGACCAGGGCCGGGATGTCGCCGATGGTGGCGGCGCGAAAGACGAGGTCTGGAGAAGGATTGTTCATCGGCAAATGATAAGACGGTTCCGGCGCGCCTGACATGACCTGCGGCAGGCGGAGGGCGATGGCGTGCGGCTCAGGCCTGTCTCGCCACCCGGCCGGCCTCGTGGATTTTCAGGTGCGCGTAGGCGATCGACAGCAGCGAGCCGGCGGCATGCGCCGGATCCACGCGCGCCAGCATGTCGCCGATCACGTGATCGGCCTCGGTCGGGTGACCCTGCTGCAGATCGCGCAGCATCGATGCGGCCAGCGGCGAACCGGCCTCGGTAAGCATGGCGCGGGCGCGCTGCATGACGCGCTCGGCCGGCGCGTGACCGGCCGCCGCCGCCACCGCACGGCATTCCTCCAGCAAGGCGAGCGCCGCTTCGCGCCCGCCTGCGGCCACGATTTCGCCGATCGACCCGCGCATCAGGCAGGTGATGCCGGCCAGCGTGGCCAGGAACACCCACTTGTCCCACATGTCCTGCACCACGGCATGGCTGGGCCGCGAATCGAAACCCGCGTCGGCAAAAGCCCGGCTTATCGCCTGCATCCGCGACGACGCGCTGCCGTCGCGCTCGCCGAAGGTGATGCTGTGCAGCGGGTTGAGATGCTGCACCACGCCGCGCGCATCGAGCGTGGCGGAAATCACGCACTGGCCGCCAAGCACGTGCTGCGCCCCGAATGCCGCGTCCAGCAGGTCCAGCTGCCGCATGCCGTTGAGCAGCGGCAGGATCGCCGTCCGCGGTCCGACCGCCGGCGCGATGTCGATGATCGCCTGCTCCAGCCCGTACGCCTTGCAGCCGAGCACGATCAGGTCGAACGGATCGCGCAACTCGCTGGCCAGCAGGGTCGGCGGTGCGCCCAGGTCGACATCGCCGGTGGCGCTGCGGATGGCCAGGCCGTGCCGGGCCAGCTGTTGCGCGCGCTTTTCGCGCACCAGGAAGGTCGCGTCGCGACCGTGCTGCAGCAGGCGTCCGCCGAAGTAGCCGCCGGTGGCACCGGCACCCACCATCAGAATGCGCATCTCAGTCTCCTGCATGCGCGGCGCCTGCGCTCTGCTGCATGCGTGCCGCCTGCGCGTCCTTGTCGCTCCACAAGGCATTCATCCACGCCTTGACCCGGCCGCGAAACGCGGTGTCCTCGTCGTAGCTGCCGATCAGCCCGGCATCGATCGGGCGTTCGCGTACGTGCACGCGGATGTCGTGCACGCGCCCCGCGATCAAATCCATCAGCGTGCAAGGCCCCTCGGGATAGACGATGGTGACATCGAGTATGGCGTGCAGCGCCTCGCCCATCGCGTCCATCACGAAGGCCACGCCACCGGCCTTGGGCCGCAGCAGATGACGGAACGGCGAGGACTGCGCATCATGCTTGGCCTGCGTGAAACGGGTGCCTTCGGCGAAGTTCATCACGGAGACCGGCATGTGGCGGAATTTTTCGCAGGCGCGGCGGGTCGCCTCGCGATCCTTGCCCTGCAATTCCGGGTGCCGCAGCAGGGTTTGCCGCGAATAGCGCTTCATGAACGGGAAATCCAGCGCCCACCACGCCGGCCCCAGCAGCGGAACCCAGATCAGCTGCTGCTTGAGAAAGAAGCGCAGGAACGGGATGCGCCGGTTGAAGATTTTCTGCAGCACCGGGATGTCCACCCAGCTCTGGTGGTTGCAAAGCACCAGATAGCTGCCGTCGCGGCGCAAGCCGTCCAGACCTTCAACCTGCCAGCGGATACGGGTGAACAATTCGAACAGAAGATTGTTCACGCCGATCCAGCTTTCCGCGATCCACACCAACACCCGCGAGCAGACCTGCCGGATCGCGCGGATCGGCAACACCAGCTTGAACAGGGTGAACACGAACAGGAACGTCACATGCAGCAGGATGTTGAACGCAAGGGCCAGCAGCGCCAGCGGCACGCGAAGGAACGAAGGCAATATCGCGAACATGGGAATGATCGATGGGAATTCCGACCAGCATAATGCCCCGCCCCGGCCGCAGGAACCCTGCGACCGATCCACGCCGGCTCAGCGCAGCAGCCGACGTACCTTGAGCAGGGCGGCGATGAACGCGTCCACTTCCTCGCGCGTGTTGTAGAACGCCAGCGAGGCGCGCAACGTGGAAGGCACGCCGTAGAACTGCATCAACGGGTGCGCGCAGTGATGGCCCGAGCGCACGGCGACGCC
>Ga0157370_10002483_pt1 | contig 22235 bp, 23 predicted proteins | sample C35metaG_FD_113463 | JGI IMG/M metagenome (GOLD analysis project Ga0157370, IMG submission 113463) | Corn rhizosphere microbial communities from Kellogg Biological Station, Michigan, USA - C3-5 metaG | ecosystem: Host-associated > Plants > Roots > Rhizosphere > Soil | place: USA: Michigan...
CTTTTTAACACCCCGGAAGGCTACGCTGGAGGTAGGTAAACGAACGGTTGAGGAGTTGCCATGAAGGTCAGTGTTGGACAGTTCAACCCGGGCGGCGACGTCGCGGGCAACCTGGCGGTCATGCGCGGCTTGGCGGCCTCGGCACGGGACGACGGCTCGCGGCTGATTGTTTTTCCCGAGGAATCCATGTTTTCCGTGGGCCGGGTGCCCGGTGACTTTACGGCCGCCGTGGACGCCCAATGGACCACGTTTGTCCAGGGCCTGAGCCACATTGCCGCCGACGTGGGCATTGCGGTGGTTGCCGGCGGCTACGAGTCCAGCGGCGAGGCACGCCCGTACAACACCCTGGTGGCCGTGGATGACGACGGCGGCATCCTGGGCACCTACCGCAAGCTGCACCTGTATGACGCGTTTTCCTACCAGGAGTCCAAGCGGATCAAGCCGGGCAACAGCGGCATCACGCTGGTGGACATTGGCGGATTCAGGGTGGGCATCATGACGTGCTACGACATCCGCTTCCCGGAGCTGGCCCGCGCCCTGGCACTGGAGGGGGCGGACCTCATCTGCGTGGCCGCGGCCTGGTTCAAGGGTGACAACAAGGTGGACCACTGGGAGACGCTGCTGAAGGCCCGCGCCATTGAAAACACGGTGTGGATTGCGGCTGCGGGCACATCCAGCGACCATTGCATCGGGCATTCGGCCGTGCTGGACCCCATGGGCATTCCGCAGGACTTCCTGGACGACGAGCCCCAGGGCGTGGCCACGGCGGATGTCACGCACAAGCGCATCGAGGAAGTGCGCGAATTTTTGCCCGTGCTGCGGAACCGGCGCTTTGGCGAAGGTGCGGTGTTGGCCGGAGCCAGCTGATTTATTCATTGACGGCCGGGCCACAGGGTGGTTAGTGTCGGGATTAAGGGCAGGAGGAAGTCATGAACGATTCCAAAATATGGGCGGCACTCGAGCCGCTGCACCCCTCGGCGCTGGATGACATGCCGATGGATGGGAACTGGCTGAAACCGCCATTTGCCAACGATCCGTCCGGACGCGCCATCGTGTGCAATGACGGCGACTTCCAGTTTGTGGTTGTTGACCGCAAGAGGGGCTCCGTGCTGTTCGTGTGCGAGGACGACGAATCAGTGGTGGCCTCGAGCCTGGAGAGCTTTGTGAAGATTGTTGCCGCCTGGGGTTCCATCGACCGGGACGCCCCCGGACCGGAGGACGACGCCGATTTTTCCGAGGTGAAGAAGTCGTTCGAGCAGCAGCTCAAGTCCCTGGACCCGGTGGCTGCAGGCTCCAACGAGTTTTGGGCGCTGTACACCGAAGATCTGACCAGCGACGACTATGTGGACATTGACGACGAGCTGGACGACGATGACGACGAGGAGCAGGAAACCGACACGGGTGACAATGACCGCCCGGGCGCCGACGAATCCTTCAGCCTCGCCTAGTTCCCCGCATTTCCCGCAGCACGCAGCACCTAAGCTTGAGAACATGACCCATGTAAACGACCCTGCCGTGATCCGCCGGCTGCTGGCCACGCCTGCCCGCTGGGCCGTGGTGGGCCTGTCCAACAACCCGCTGCGCCCCGCCGTCGGCGTGTCCCTCTACCTGCAGCAGCACCTGGGCCAGGAGATCATCCCGGTGAGCTTGAAGGGGGACGACGTCCACGGCGCCAAGGGGTACAAAACATTGGCAGAAATACCCGGAAACATAGACGTTGTGGACTGTTTCGTGAATTCGGCCAAAGTAGGATTGGTGGTGGACCAGGCCATTGCGGCCGGCGCCAAGGCCGTGTGGCTGCAACTTGGCGTGATCGATCAGGACGCCGCCCGGCGGGCAGCGGATGCCGGCCTGGACGTCGTCATGAACACCTGCCCCAAGATCGAGGCCGCGGTTTTGGGCCTGTAAGTCCCAACGGAGAATATCCATGCCCCGCCACCTCCACACGGCCCCCCATGTTGCCCGCTGGATCACGCTCGCCCTGGTGGCCGTGGTCCTGGCCGCCGCGGCCTTCGGCGCCGTGCGCCTCGCCTGGGGAGGCCCGACGCCGGCCGGCACCGACACGGCCGCCGCACTCCCGGCTCCTGCCGCCCACAGCACCACGGCGGCAGCCGGGACTCCCAGCGCAACTGGCCCAACGGCGTCGTCCGCGCCGCGGGGCCCCGTGGACCCCAGGACCGGGCGGCACAGCACCCTGGACGGACTGGTGCCCGACTTTACCCTCCCGCCCGTTGAAAACGGCCTAGCCCCCGTCATCACCAGGATCCCCACGGAGCAAAAGGTGGTGTTCCTGACCATCGACGACGGCGCCGTCAAGCGGGCATCGGACCTGGCCCTGATGGAGCAGCACGGGATCAGGGCGTCGCTGTTCCTCGCGCACAACTTCATCGCCGGCCATGCCAGCTTCTTCACCGCCCACACGGCAGCCGGGTTCCTCATTGAAGACCACACCATGAGCCACAACCTGGGCTTCATCCACCTCAGCTATGAGCAGCAAAAGGCCGAAATTTGCGGCATGGCGGACTACGAGGAAAAGAACTTTGGCCGCCGGCCCGTGCTGTTCCGCCCGCCGGGAGGGCCGTACACCATGTCCGTGCAGAGGGCCGCTGCCGCCTGCGGCATGAAGGCCATTGTGGACTGGGAGGCGAAGGCGAATGCCGGCGGGATGGACTACCAGGTGGGCCATGCACTGCGGCCGGGCGAGATTGTCCTGATGCACTTCCGGCCGGAATTCCCGGCCGACTTTGCAGCCTTCTTAAAGGCGCAGAAGGCGGCAGGGCTGAAGGTTGTGCTGCTGGAAGACTATCTGGGCGTGAAATAGCTGCTGTGCCGCAGGGAGCCAAGGTACCGTTGAGCCCATGACCCGCATTGTGTACTACACAGCCAGCACGCTCAACGGCTTTCTGGCTGACCAGGACAACTCGCTGGCCTGGCTGTTTGCCGTGGACGATTCCGGCGGGCCCGACATTGCGGCGTTCATGGCCGGCATAGGCGTGTTTGTGGAGGGCTCCACCACGTATGAGTGGGTGTTGCGCGAGGAGAAGCTGCTGGAAAACCCGGCCAAGTGGCAGCAGTATTACGGGTCCAAGCCAACGTATGTTTTTTCTTCCCGTGAGCTGCCCGTGCCCAGCGGCGCCGACGTCCGCTTTGTCAGTGGCCCGGTTGCGGATGCCCTGCCGACCATCGTGGCCGCCGCGGGGGATGGGGATGTGTGGGTGGTCGGCGGCGGAGACCTCGCCGGGCAGTTCCTGGACATCGGCGCCCTCGACGAACTGGTGGTGACCATGGCCCCGGCCGTGTTGTCCGGCGGGGCGCCCCTGCTGCCCCGCACCGTGGGCCCGGACAGGCTGGAGTTGCGCAGCGCAGGCATGTTCGGGCAGTTTGCCCAGCTCACGTACGGCGTCAAAAAATCCGAGGCGCAGTGAGCATCTCAGCAGCCGAATTCCGTGCCGCCGCCCTGAAATTCCCGGGCAGCTACGAGGACTTCCCCTTTGGCCCGGAAACGTCCGTCTTCAAGGTCAGGGCTCCCAGCAGCGGGGGCGACAAGTGGGTGGGAAAGATGTTCGCCGCGGGCCGGCTGGACAGCGCGGAGCTGTCCGTGAGCCTCAAGTGCGATCCGGAGCTGGCCCCGCAGCTGCGGGCCGCCAACCCCGCCATCACACCCGGCTACCACATGAACAAGAGGCACTGGAATACGGTGGACTGCACCGCGGCCGATGCGCAAACGGTGCTGGACCTGCTGGAGGATTCCTACGACCTGGTGGTGGCCGGGCTACCGAAGAAACAACAAACTGCCCTGGAATGGAGCGCCCGTGTTGCCAAGGAATAGCCGGTCCGGCCAGGGGAAGCCGGGCCTGAACTACCCGGAGCTGGGCAGGACCCGCCTGAACGCCGGGCTGCCCACGGGAACCGGCGCGTGGCCGGACGGCTTTGACCACGTGGACAGGCAGCTGCGGGTGGGCACCGGGGACGCCGCCTTCACGGCGCTGGCCGAGGGCATACTGACGTGGCAAATCCAGCGCCGCGCGGGCCTGCGGGTGTCGGCACCCCCGCGCGCCGTGGTGGGTGCCCGGGTGGTCAGCGGCTTCGGTGTCGGTGACCTCAGGCTGCCGGTTCCGTGCGAGGTGGTCTGGGCGCTGGAGCCCGCGGGCGTGCTGCGCAGCGACGGCACCGAGGTGCAGCTGGCCGGGTTTGGCTACGGCACGCTCCCGGGACACCCGGCCCTTGGCGAGGAGGCATTCCTGGCCATGAAAACGCCCGACGGCGGCGTCTGGTTCAGGCTCCTTGCCTTCAGCAAGCCCTCGGGCCTGCTCTTCAGGCTGGGCTCCCCGGTCACAAAGCTGACCCAGCGCAACGTGACAATGGCGTACCTGCGTGCGGCCCAATCCCTCACCGCTTAAGCAACTGTGAGTCAGAAACTGCATCATGATCAACCTGTTTTGGTTGATTCCCGTGCAGTTTCTGACTCACAGTTGCGGAGGGGGTCAGCCGAAGTACTTGGCCAGCGTTCCCTCATGCGCCTCGCGGAGCTCGTCCAGCGGGGCGCTGAACAGGCCCTGCAGGTCCAGGGCGCCGCCGGCGGCGTCCACCACGCCGATCCGGGAGACCGGGAAGTGGCGGGCCGTGCACATGTCGTTGAACCTGACCTCTTCGCTGCGCGGGACGGACACGATGGCCCGGCCCTGCGTCTCGGAGAACAGCAGCGTGAAGATGTCCACGCCGTCCCGTGCGGCCACCTCGTCCAGCGCCACGCGGGCGCCGGTGTTGTTCCGCAGCGAGGACTCCACCAGGGCGGCGGCAAGGCCGCCCTCGGACAGGTCGTGGGCCGAGTCGATCATGCCGTCGCGTGAGGCGTTGATGAGGATCTCGCCCAGTTCCCGCTCGCGCTTCAAGTCAACCTTCGGTGCGGCACCGCCCAGGTGCCCGCGGAGGTTGGCCCACTCGGAGCCGTCCAGTTCGGCGGCCGTGTTGCCCAGCAGGTAGATGGCCTGGCCATCCTCGGCCCAACCCGACGGCGTGCGCCGGGCAACGTCGTCGAACTTGCCCAGCACCGCCACCACGGGGGTGGGGTGGATGGGGGTGGTGCCCGTCTGGTTGTAGAGGGAGACGTTGCCGCCGGTGACCGGGATGCCCAGTTCCATGCAGGCGTCGGACAGGCCGCGGATGGCCTCCGCCAGCTGCCACATGACGTTCGGGTCCTCGGGGGAGCCGAAGTTCAGGCAGTCACTGACGGCCATCGGGATGGCGCCGGAGGTGGCCACGTTGCGGTAGGCCTCGGCCAGGGCCAGCTGCGCGCCGTGGTACGGGTCCAGGAACGTGTAGCGGCCGTTGGCGTCGGTGGCCAGGGCAACGCCCAGCCCGGTTTCCTCGTCGACGCGGATCACTCCGGCGTCGTCGGGGAAGGCCATGGCGGTGTTGCCGCCCACGTAGCGGTCGTACTGGTTGGTGATCCAGTCCTTCGAGCACATGTTGGGGGAGGCGATGAGCTCCAGGACGGCTGCCTTGAGCTCCTCGGGAGTGGCGGGGCGGCCGGCGTCCTGCACGGAGCCGGTGAAGGTGTCCGCCTGCAGGGCGTCCTGCCATTCCGGGCGGGCGTAGGGGCGGTCATAGACCGGGCCGTCGTGCGCCACGGTGCGGGGATCGACGTCGACAATCACCTCGCCCTCCCACTTGATGATGAGGCGCCCGGTGCCGGTGACCTCGCCCAGCCAGGAATACTCAACGGCCCACTTGTCCATGACGGCCTCAAATGCAGCTACGTTCTCGGGGGAGACCACGGCCATCATGCGTTCCTGGGACTCCGACATGAGGATTTCGCCCGGCGTAAGGGTGGGGTCGCGCAGCAGCACGGAGGTCAGCTCGACCTCCATGCCGCCGTCGCCGTTGGAAGCCAACTCGGACGTGGCGCAGGAGATGCCCGCGGCGCCCAGGTCCTGGATGCCCTCCACGAGGGAGCCCTTGAACAGCTCCAGGCAGCACTCAATGAGCACCTTTTCGGCGAAGGGGTCGCCCACCTGCACGGCCGGGCGCTTGGAGGGCTTGGTGGAATCGAAGGACTCCGAAGCCAGCACGGAGGCGCCGCCAATGCCGTCGCCGCCGGTGCGCGCGCCGAACAGCACCACCTTGTTGCCCAGGCCGGAGGCGTTGGCCAGGCGGATGTCCTCGTGGCGCATCACGCCCACGGCCAGCGCGTTGACCAGCGGGTTGCCCTGGTAGATCGGGTCGAAGACCATCTCGCCGCCAATGTTCGGCAGGCCCAGGGAGTTGCCGTAGCCGCCAATGCCTGCCACGGCGCCGTGCATGACGCGGGCCGTGTCCGGGTGGTCGATGGCGCCAAAGCGCAGCGGGTCCATGACGGCCACGGGGCGGGCGCCCATCGAGATGATGTCGCGGACAATGCCGCCGATGCCGGTGGCGGCACCCTGGTAGGGCTCCACGAACGACGGCGAATTGTGGCTTTCGATCTTGAACGTGACGGCCCAGCCGTCCCCCAGGTTGGTGACGCCGGCGTTTTCGCCGATGCCCACCAGCATGTCCTTCTTCATTTCCTCTGTGACCTTTTCGCCAAACTGGCGCAGGTGGTTCTTGGAGGACTTGTAGGAGCAGTGTTCGCTCCACATGACGGAGTACATGGCGAGCTCAGCGCCGGTGGGGCGTCGCCCCAAAACCTTCACGACGTCGTCGTACTCGTTTTGCTTCAGGCCCAGCTCGGCCCAGGGCAGCTCGACGTCGGGGGTGGCGGCGGCGTTTTCAACCGTGTCGATGTTGAACTTTTGGGCGGACTCGGTGGAAATCTCAGCCATTTATTTGCCTCCAAGCAGCGTGTTCAGGACGGATGCGAAGAAACCCAGGCCGTCGGTGCCGGTGTGGCCCGGGCCGTAGCCTGTTTCCACGGCGTGCTCGGGGTGCGGCATGAGGCCCACCACGTTGCCGGCGGCGTTGGAGATGCCTGCGATGTCGCGGCGTGAGCCGTTCGGGTTGCCGCCCATGTAGCGGAACGTCACCAGGCCTTCGGCTTCCAGTGCGTCCAGGGTCTTTTCGTCGGCGATGTACTGGCCGTCCTGGTTCTTCAGCGGCACGGTGATGTCCTGGCCTGCGGCGTATGCGTTGGTCCAGGCGGTGGTGTTGTTCTCCACGCGCAGCACCTGGTCGCGGCACAGGAACTTCAGGTGGTCATTCTTGATCATGGAGCCTGGCAAAAGGTGCGCCTCGGTCAGGATCTGGAAACCGTTGCAGATGCCCAGCACCGGCAGCTTGGCGTCCGAGTTCGCAGCGTCAACAATCTTGCCCATAAGCGGGGCAAAGCGGGAAATGGCCCCGGCGCGCAGGTAGTCGCCGTAGGAGAAGCCGCCGGGGATGATGACGGCGTCAACGTCGGCAAGTTCGGTGTCGGCGTGCCACAGTTCGACGGCGGTGGCCCCGGACACCCGCACCGCACGGGCCGCGTCGCGGTCGTCCAGGGTGCCGGGGAAGGTGACAACGCCAATGCAGGCACCTGCCAGGGGGGCGCCGGCCGGGCCCGACGGGTAGGAGCCGATCAGGGGGGTTTCAGTCATGGCTAGTCCGCCACCACTTCAACGTTGACCACGTCTTCAATGACCGGGTTGGACAGCATGGACTCGGCGGCCTCGCGTGCCTGCGCCAAAATCTCCTCGGTCACCTCGCCGTCCACCGTTAGTTCAAAGCGCTTGCCCTGGCGGACAGCGGAGAAAGCGGTGAAACCCAGGCGGGGAAGGGCGCCAACAATGGCCTTTCCCTGCGGGTCGAGGATTTCGGGCTTGAGCATGACATCGACAACGATCCGGGGCATCCGTTGGACTCCTGTTTAAAAAGGGGGTGGCCACGGATTGCCGTCTTACGCCGTCTTTGGCCAGGCCGCAGCGGCCTGAAAACCGGTAGATGAAGCGCTCCGCGAGCTTGCCTTTCCATTCTACCGAGTCTTTGCAAACTCCCGGAATCGGCGGACGGGGGAAAGATGACGACACATTTGGACCCGAACCGCGGGGGACTATCAATGTGATCCATCGCATAGTAACGTGATACCACATCCCACCTCCCAGGACGGAGGACTGGCACCTTGGGTGGGGTGTGCATTCGTCGAATTCCCTGCGGCCGTGCTGCGGCCCCGTGAAAGGAACACATGAAGTCCACCAACACAATGAACCGCTGGAAGGGCGTGCCAAGGATGGCCGCCGCCGGGGTTCTCAGCGCCGCGCTGCTCGCCGCCGCGGTGTCCCCGGCCCTTGCCGCGGTGCCTGCCACCGCCGGGTCTGCCACCGCCGGGTCTGCCGCCACGGGGCCCGCCACCGTGGCGGCGCCGAGCTACACGCAGCAAGTTCTGGCCAGCAATGGCGACAACGCCATTGACCCCGTCCTGGGCAAGTACTACCGCATCGTTGGGCTGGCCGACCTGGGCAACGGGGTGCTGCTGGCAGCCTATGACGGGCGGCCCGACGGCGGGGACTCGCCGTCGCCCAACTCCATCGTCCAGCGCCGCAGCACCGACGGCGGCAAGACGTGGGGCGCGCCAACGTACATTGCCCGCGGCCAGCTCGCAGCCCCCGGCGTGCTGCGCTACGGCTTCAGTGATCCCAGCTATGTGGTGGACAAGGAGACCGGCACCGTCTTCAACTTCCACGTCTACTCCAAGGACCAGGGCTTCGCCGGCAGCACCTTCAACAATGACGACGCCGACCGCCAGGTCATCAGCACCGAGGTCTCCGTCTCCACCGACGGCGGGCTGAGCTGGTCCACGGACCCGGCCAACATGCCCACGCTGCCCGTCCCGGCCGGTTACGCCACCGGCTCCGCCTACGCCGGCTTCGCGGGCCCGCTGGTCACCTCCGTGGCCAAGCCCGCAGGCGCCACTGTCAACGGCGTGGCCAATGTGGGCGGGGTTGCCGGCATGTTCGCCTCCTCCGGCGAAGGCATCCAGCTCAAGTACGGCCCGTACAAGGGCAGGCTCATCCAGCAGTACGCCGGCAAGGTCAAGCAGGCCGACGGCAGCACTGTCATCCGGGCCTACAGCGTCTATTCCGACGACCACGGCAAAACCTGGCAGCGCGGGGCGTTCGTCGGCACCGGCATGGACGAAAACAAGGTGGTGGAGCTTTCCGACGGGCGCGTCATGCTCAACTCACGCGACAGCGCCAACGGCGGCGGGCGCAAGATCGCCATTTCCACCGACGGCGGCGCCAGCTACGGGGCGGTCAGCTACGACTCAGCCCTGACGGACCCCACCAACAATGCCGGCCTGACCCGCATGTTCCCCGACGCCGCCGAAGGCACCCCGGCAGCCAAGGTGCTGCTGTTCTCCAACGCGAACAACCGCTCCAGCCGTACCAACGACACCGTCCGCTACTCCTGCGACGACGGGGCCACCTGGAGCGCGGGCAAGCAGTTCAAGGCCGGCACCATGAGCTACTCCACCGTCACCGCGCTCTCCGACGGCAGCTTTGGCATCCTGTATGAGGGCGACTCCAACACCATCACCTTCGGCAAGTTCAATGCCGCCTGGGTCGACGCCTTCTGCGACGCCAGCCTCGCCGCCGCCCCCGTCACTGGTGACAACGGCGCCACAGTTTCGGCCTCACTGACGGTCAGCAACACCTCAGCCGCAGCCATTGACGGGGCCACGGCAACATTTGCGCCGCAAGCCGGATGGGCCTTTGGTTCCGTGCAGCTGCCCTCCATTCCGGCCGGCGGGAAGGCAACTGTCCAGGTCCCCGTCACCATCCCGTCCTACGCCAAGGCAGGCAGCACCAGCAGTACTGCGCAGGCCACCGTGCTGGGCCACGTGCTCAGCGCCGCCGTCCCCGTGACCATCACGGGCGGCTCCACGGAAACCCTGGTGGGGGCGGCCATCACCGGCTCCCGCAATGACGCCGGCCGCGACCTGGCCGCCAACCCGTACGCCGCCGGCGACTCCGTGCCCTACTCCTTCGCCGTCGCCAGCACCGGCAACATCAGCGAGGCAGTGGTGCCCCAGTCCGGAAACGTGGCACCCTTTGTGCCGCCGGGAGCCGGCAACTGCCGGTACATGGTGCTGCCGGTCTGGGGCAGCTACAACTGCACCACCCCCAAGCACGTGGTCACAGCAGAGGAAGCCGCGAACGGCTTCTTTGTCCCGGTGACAACATGGCAGGTGACGGGCACCGGCGCGGAAACGCAAAACTACACCATCACCGGCGACGAGGTGGACCTCATGGTGCGCAACCCCCAGCTCAGCGGCACGGCCTCCACGGCCTGGAACGACGCCGACGGCAACGGTTTCGCCAACACCGGCGACACCGTCACCACCACGGTCACTGTGACGAACTCCGGCAATGTGCCCCTGACGGACGTTGCCGCCGCCGGCGTCGGCTCCCCGGTGGCCGGCCTGGCACCGGGCCAGTCCGCGAGCTTCACCTCCACCCGCGCCGTGACAGCCGAAGAGCTGGCGGCCGGGCAGGTGGCGGCGTCCACCTTTGCCGCCGCGGGCCACAACGGCGCCAAGACGGCCGCCGTCGACCTCGCGGCAGCAGCCCTGACGCTGCCCGTGGTCCCGCCGATGCCGGCGGGCAGCCCCGCCGTCGACCGGGCCAATCTCAACGGGCAGCCGCCGGTTGACCTGGGCCTGCAGGATGGCAAGTACCGGGTGGGCGACACCGTCACGGTTCACGGCGCGCCCGCCAAGCAGTGGGCGTATGTGTACCTGAACCAGCACGGCCAGCGCTTCGGCTGGTTCCTGGCCGACGCCGAAGGGACCATCACTTTCACGGTTCCGGAAGGCACCAAGAACGGCCTGGACACGCTGGTGCTGCTCGACAAGGACGGTGCGCAGGTCTCCTTCGGGGCCTTCCACGTCACCCCCTAGCAGCCCGACTGCCTCAACGGCACAGCATTAATGGGGCCGCCGCCCCGTGCGGGCGGCGGCCCCACCATCGATAGGATTTGTACCATGGTTTTGGTTCCCGCGCAGTGGTCCGGCATGTTTTCCGTGGACACGGAACATGACGGCGGCCAACGCTTCCTCCGGCTGGATCCGTCCGGCTTCCTGCCGCCGTCCACCGACGGCCTGGCCAACAGGGCCGCCATGGCTGCCGGCGTCCGCGCAGGCTGGCGCACGGGCAGCGGCACGCTGGTGCTCGAGGGGGAAGGTGCCGCGGATGCCGCGCCGTATGACGTCCTGGTGGACGGTGCCCTGGTCCACCGGCTGCCCGCCGCGGGCAGCCATCGTCACCTGGTGCGGGTGGATGTGCCCTCCGCAGGCTCCCTTGTGGAGGTCTGGCTGCCGCACTTTGGCGACTTCCGGCTCAAGACTGCCACGTTCGACGGCGACGGGACGGCGCCGTCCGCCCCGTCCGGGCCGCGGTGGCTCGCCTACGGCAGTTCCATCACACACTGCCAGCAGGCCGACGGCCCTACGGAGACGTGGCCGGCCCTCGTGGCGCGCAGCAACGGCTGGCAGCTACGCAACCTGGGACTGGCCGGCGAATGCCAGCTGGACCCCGTGGCTGCGGACACCATCGCCCAGACGCCCCTTGACATCATCAGCCTGTGCGTGGGGATCAACAGCTACAACGCGTCAGCGTATTCCGAACGGACATACGCCGGGGCCGTCTTCAGCTTCATTTCCACGGTCCGCAGGGCACACCCCCAGGTGCCGATCGTGGTGATCACGCCCGTGCTGTCGCCGCCGCGCGAAAACAAGCCCAACAACGTCGGCTGGACCCTGGTCGATTACCGGGCGGCCACTGCGGATGTGGTTGCGGAGCTGTGCCGCCGCGGCGACACCCGGTTGCATTGCATCGACGGCGCCTCCGTTTTGACCGCGCAGGAGGCGATTGACCGGCTGCCCGACACCCTGCATCCGGACAATGCGGGCTACGCCCTCATGGCGAAACGCCTGGCACCCAAACTCGCCGCCGCCCTCACCTGAGACGCTCCCTCATGTTTGGCGGTGTTTTTCCCGACGCTCCCGCACGTTTTGGGGGTGTTCGGCGCGACGCTCCCTCACCATTTGGGGTGTTTTTCCCGACGCTCCCGCGGAATGCTCGGAGCGTTCCCAAATAGTGCCCCGGTTGCAACCGAGCGTCGTGGAAAAGTGCCCCGATTGCAACCGAGCGTCAGTTAGGGGGTGGCGGTGGCGGCGTCCAGGGCTGCGCTGAGCCGGCCCCTCAGCACTGCCGATTCCGCCGCAAAGCCGCGCTGTTGCGCCACGTAGTCGGCCTTGCCCGCCGCGGTCTCGATCTGGATCGGAGGATAGCCCCACGCCGCGAGGTCGTACGGCGATGCCTGCATGTCCATGGCCCGGATCCGCCACGACAGCTCAAAACAGTCCATCACCAATTCACTCGGCAGCAGGGGCGACAGCTTGTACGCCCACTTGTACAGGTCCATGTTCGCGTGCAGGCAGCCGGGCTGTTCCATGTCCCGCTGATTTTCCCGCGTCGGCCTGAGTTCGTTGAGCCCGACGGCCTGCGGGGTGTAGAAACGGTAGGCGTCAAAGTGCGTGCAGCGGATCCTGTTGCCCTCCACCACCCCATCCGTGCCGGCGGAACCCAGCCGCAGCTGCAGGTATTCGTGCCGGACCTGGTTGGCTTCCTGCTTGTAGACCATGGCCCATTCGTGCAGCCCAAAGCAGCCAAATTGGGCCGGCCGCAGCGCAGTCCGGCCCAGGATGATCCGGGCAAAGTCCACGGCCTCCCGGCGCTGCGCCAGAAACTTTTCCGTGTCAAGCACGACGCCGGCACCCGGGTGTGGTGCCTCCGGAACCAGGGTGCCGCCGCAGTCCGCGGGGCGGTAAAACTTCCAGCCCAACCGTTCCTGGGCGCCCTGGCCATGCAAAACGACGCCGGCGCCGGGATGCCAGCGGCGCAGCTGGCCCGGCTTTTGAGTGTAGTAGGTGAACAGGAAGTCCTCGACAGGGTGCTTTTGGCCGGCGGAACGCCGCGCCAGGTAGGGCAACGCGTAGCGGTCCACGCGTTCCTGGTGCGCCGCCTCGAGGGCCCGCCAGTGCGCCTCGGCCAGCCGTACGGGGTCCGCCGGCTGGCGCGTCTCCCCATGGTCCGGCAGCAAGGGCTTTCCTGTGGTCATGAGTCCATTATCCGCCGTCGGGTACGGGGGTGGGGTCAGTCTCCGCCGCCTCCCGACGCCGCGCAGCTCCCCAGGTTCAGCGAGACGAGGCCTGAACCAGTCAGCCGCTCAATGGTGCTGACGCTACCAAACTGCCCGCCGTCGGCCCGGAGGACTGTGAATTTGACCCGGCTCCGCCAGCGCACATTGGAGATGCCGGCGGCGTCCACGGAGACTCCGGAAAAACTGCTGGTGCCCACAATTCGATACGATGCCCCGAACTGGTCCCGGGCCGTGACGTCGCTTGCAACGTTGGTTCCCTCATAGTGGAACAGCCCGGCGCCGTCGGTTGATTCGTTGAACTCTCCAATGAGCCGGCCCCCTGTAACGGTCAGCGCGGCCGCGCCGCAATCAAGTCTCGCGCCAGTGGCGGGGAAGTCAATCCGTTGGTGGTAAGTTGTGGCATTGGCTCCCGTTGCGCCGGTGGCCAGAGCGGCTGCGACGGCCGCGGCCACGGCCGACATGCGCCATGTGCTCGTGTGCATTGTGGATCCTTTCTCGATTGGGCCGCCCAGCGGCCCCTTGTTTCAGCGGGTTGCCCGGTGGCGCAGAAGTGCCCTGGCTGCCGTGGTGCAACCGACCACTGCCAGCGCGATGAGGCTGAGCAGGAGGCCGTACCAGGAAATGTTTCCGACAACAGCTCCAAAGCCACTCGTGGCGGACTTGGACAGGGATGCGACGACGAAGAATACGGCGGCCATTCCAGCCAGTGACATGGCAATTTGCGCCAGTGCAGGCACTCGATTCTTGGACATTGTTTCCTCCTATGGGCATTGCCGAATGTGATGTTCCATCTTGGGCACGGTTGCGGTCCTGAGTCGTCGGCCTCGTGGTCCGTCGACACCCTTCGCTCGGACGAAAAACGGCCGGGCATTTTCATCCTCCGGAACGAGGACGGCCACCGTCTTTGGGCGGACAATGGAATAAAGTTCCTGGGAGGCGTGGAATGGGGATTGGTGGACGTTTGACCGAAGTGCATCCGGCAGTGGCGCCTGCCATGCTGTGGGTGTTGCTGATCGCCGAACAGCTGGCCGTGCAGCCACCTGGAATGCCGGTGGCTGTGATCGGCGCCTGCGTGATTGCCGCGGGACTCATGGCCAGGAGACGCCATCCGCTGTTTTCCGTCCTTGCCGTTGCCGGCACGCTCGCTGCTGAAGCTCCCCTGGGCGTGAGCACCCAGGATACCTCCGTTCCCATCATCCCGGTGTTCTGGGTTGTATTTCTTACATTTGCCGCGCTCCACGGTCGTCGCAGGGGGATCGCGGTGGTGGCGCTCATTGTCGCCATTGTTGCGGGAATGCTTCTTGAGGGCGGCCGGTTGGACGTGGCCAACCTCCAACACAGCTTCCTGTTCACACTGGCACTGGCCGTTCCCCCGGCGATCGCTGGACTATACAGTGATTCGCGCCACCGCTACACCTTGGCGCTTGAGGCGGAGGCGCGCGCCAGAGAGGCGCTCAGGGAGGCCGAAACTGAAAAGGCCCTCATCGAGGAGCGGTTGGGCATTGCCCGCGAACTGCATGACGTCATCGCACACGGCGTGGGCGTCATGGGCATCCAGGCAGGAGCAGTGCGGCTCCGGCTCCAGCCCGGACAAGACGAACTTGCAAGGGTTCTGGGCAGCATCGAGGAAACCGGGCGCTCTGCCATTGCCGAACTGGCCCGCGTCTTGGGCATCTTGAGGGCAGAGGCTACGGACATGGCCCCCCAACCGACATTGGCCGATCTGCCCGCCCTCGTGTCCGAGGCGCGAACTTCGGGTCAAAACGTTGCCTTCACCCTAGAAGGCCGCGGCGGCCTTGTTCCGGCCGGAATTGCCGTGTCCACCTATCGGATCGTGCAGGAACTACTCACCAATGCGCGCAAGCACGCACCTGAAAGCAGCGTCGAGGTGAAGGTGGAAATCAATGACAGTGCCGTCCATATAGCCGCGCGAAATGCCTTTCATACCCGGGACGCCTCTTCAGGGGGGACCGTGGGTGGGTATGGACTCGCCGGAATTCGCGAACGCGTGGAGGCCTACGGAGGCGGCCTTGAGCTGTCCCAGGGGGGCGGACTTTTTACAGTCGATGCGAGCCTGCCCGTGGGGCAAGTGCAGAGGGCCGGATGACAAGCGTGGCCATCGTCGACGACCAGGAACTAGTTCTCGCCGGCTTCAAAATGATTATCTCCGCAGAACCCGACCTGGTGGTGTCCGGCGAAGCCCGGTCCGGGACTGAGGCTGTGCAGATGGTGCGTCGGATTCGGCCCGACGTTACGCTGATGGACATTCGGATGCCCGGACCGGTGGACGGGCTGGAGGCGACCCGGGAACTCACGCGTGGAGGAGCCGCAACGAAGATCGTCATGCTTACGACCTTTGACACTGACGATTCTGTGTTCGCAGCCCTTGACGCTGGGGCAAGTGGATTCCTGCTGAAGAATTCGCCTCCTGAACGGATGCTGGAGGCCATTCGCATCGTTGCCGGTGGGGAAGCTCTGCTTGACCCTGCCGTCACAACCCGCGTCATATCAGAATTTGGCAACCGTCGCTCGCGAACGGCAGGCAATCATGGCTCCTGGCGGCTCACGGAGCGGGAAGGGGAGGTCCTCCGCGGCGTTGCGTCTGGATTGTCAAACGCAGAAATTGCCAGAATGCTTTTCCTGAGTGAGACCACGGTAAAGACGCACGTGGCCCATGTGCTCGCCAAAGTTGGTGCCAGAGATCGTGTCCAGCTGGTGGTGCGGTGCTATGAATCAGGATTCGTCCGCCCGGACCAGCCAGATTGGGCTGTTCGAGGCGACTAGGTCGAACGCCCAGACCCCACCGCGCTGTCGGCCTGGGCTGCCGCCGTGATCAGCGCCATCATGGTTTGGTGCAGCGCGGTTGCCGACTGCCGGTCCAGGCCCAGCCGGGCCATCATGGTGCCGGGGACGGACAGGGCCTGCTCCCGCAGGGCGGCCCCGGCGGGGGTGAGGTCCACGGCCAGGGCGCGCTCGTCGGCCTCCGAGCGGTGCCGCGTGACATAGCCCGCCGCCTCCAGCCGCTTGAGCAGGGGCGAAAGCGTTGCCGGCTCGAGCAGCAGGGCGGCTCCGATGTCCTTGACCTTGCGCGGGGCCTCCTCCCACAGGGCCAGCATGACCAGGTACTGCGGGTGGGTCAGCCGGAGCGGGGCAAGCACCGGCTTGTACGCCGCAATGACGCTGCGTGAGGCAACGCTCAGGCCAAAGCACAGCTGCCGTTCAAGCAGCAGGTCGTTGTCCTTGGCGGCCACTCTATAACTCCCGGGATCGGTGTGGAGGGACGGGAAACAGCCCGCCCCTCAATTAGTTAGTGCACTAACTAACAGGCTACTATGGAATTCACTCTTACCTTCAATCCACGGGGGAACCCCATGTCAGACGAGCGTTTTGTCCACCGGTTCATGCGTTTCACCGGACGCTTGCGCATGATTTTCGGCCCCGCCCACAGCAGTCCGCTGGACCATGAAATGACGCCGGAAAACAAGGCCCTGCTCAGCGCGCAGCAGGCCGCCACGGAGCAATGGGCCACCATCACGCGCCCGGACGGCACCACCTACCTGGTCCCCAAGGACCCGAGCGACCAATCCCTTCGCTGACGCCCGGCCAGGCGCCTTTCGGGCGGCGCCGGCGTAAACTGGTGAGATACGGCTCACACCGCATCCAGCTGGAGAGGGGGTGTTGATGATGACAGGGAACGACAAATTCATCACCAAGTTCATGCATGCCACCGATAGATTCCGGACCGTCTTTGGCCCGGCGGACCAAGGCGACATGGATTCCCCGGTGGTCCACCGGCACGACGCCATTGAAGATGAAAGCGACCAGACACTGTCGCAGATCGAGGTTGGCACCGATTCGGAAGGCCATCACTACGCCATCCGGAAAGACGACCAACCGTCCGCGTAGGCCGCGTCCGCGTAGCCCGCGTCCTGCTCCTCGCGCCGCACCGAACCGGCTGGCACCTTTGCGGTGCCGGCCTTAGCGGCCGGTGCCGCCGTACACGGTAGCCTCGTCTTCGCCGTCGAGCCCGAATGCCTGGTGGACGGCGCGGACTGCCGCGTCCAGCCGGTCCGCCCGGGTCACCACTGAAATGCGGATTTCCGAGGTTGAGATCAGGTCGATGTTCACCCCGGCGTCGGAGAGCGCCTGGAAGAAGCGGTGCGACACGCCCGGGTTGGACCGCATGCCGGCGCCAATGAGGGAGAGCTTGCCGATCTTGTCGTCATAGATCAGGTCCTCGAAACCCACCTCAGCCTGCTGAGCACGGAGGGCCGCCAGGGCGTCCTCGCCCTCCACCATGGGCAGGGTGAAGGAGATGTCCGTCTTCGCGGTCCCCTTGGTGGAAATGTTCTGCACGATCATGTCGATGTTCGTGTGCGCGCCGGCAATGATGCCAAAGATCATGGCCGCCTTGCCGGGAATGTCCGGCACGCCCACCACGGTGACCTTGGCTTCGGACCGGTCGTGGGCCACGCCGGAGATGATTGGCTGCTCCAAGGCAACTCCCTCTGAGATCTTGATTTTGTCGTCGGGGCTGGGCAGGACCCAGGTCCCTTCATGGTCGCTAAAGGATGACCGGACATGGATGGGCAGGCCAAAGCGCCGGGCGTATTCCACGCAGCGCAGGTGCAGGATCTTGGCCCCGGAGGCGGCCATCTCCAACATTTCCTCGCTGGAGATCTTGCTTATTTTCTGCGCCGTAGGCACCACGCGGGGATCGGCGGTGTACACGCCGTCCACGTCGGTGTAAATCTCGCAAACGTCTGCATTCAGGGCCGCGGCGAGTGCCACGGCGGTGGTGTCGGAGCCGCCGCGCCCCATGGTCGTGATCTCGTGAGTGGTGCGGCTCATGCCCTGGAAACCGGCCACAATGGCGACTTTGCCCTTGTCGAGGCAGGTCCGCACGCGGTGGGGGTCCACGTCGATGATGCGGGCCTTGCCGTGGATGCCGTCGGTGATCATGCCGGCCTGGCTGCCTGTGAAGGACTGTGCCACGCCGCCGTGGGAGCTAATGGCCATGGCCAGCAGCGCCATGGAAATGCGTTCGCCGGCGGTCATGAGCATGTCCAGCTCACGGGCCGGCGGGTGCTCGGAAACCTGCGCGGACAAGTCCAGCAGTTCGTCGGTGGTGTCGCCCATGGCGGAGACCACCACCACCACTTCATGCCCCGCATTTTGCGTTTCCACCACACGCCGGGCAACACGGAGGATGCCCGCGGCGTCTGACACGGACGATCCGCCATACTTTTGAACAATCAAGCTCATGGGTGCACACTCATCGGCTAACCTAACGCAACACAAACAAATGACTGGGGAATCTGGGCTGCCGCTCGCTCCGATCCACGCAAGCGCAGCGGCCGGTGCGGCTCTTTTGGCGCGGATGGCAGTAAGGCCCAGTTTAGCGCGGCGCCACCGCCAAGATGGAATTGGCGAGTCCACATGACGGACAGCGGCGCCATCCAAAGATACGACGCCGGGATGATGCCTTCCGCTGCCGGCCCACCCTAGGATGGTGCCAAGGCCGTGCCGGGTCCGGTGTGGCAAATGAAATTTGGGGGCAGTGATGGAAGCAGCAACAGAACCATTCACGGGGCTGGCCGCCGTGGGCATTTCGCGGCGCTTTGGCGCTGTCCAGGCGGTGGCAAACATGGAGCTGCATGCACCGGCCGGTGAGGTGACCGCGCTGATTGGCCCCAACGGCGCCGGGAAAACCACGCTGCTGCTGGTGCTGGCCTCCCTGCTGGCCCCCGACAGCGGCACCGTGCGCGTCATGGGAATTGACCCCATGAAGGAGCCGGCCGCCGCGCGGGCCCGAATAGGCTGGATGCCGGACACCTTGGGCGTGTGGGAGTCCCTGACTGCCCGCGAAATCCTCACTGTCATGGGCAAGTTCTACCGGATGCCCAAGGGCCGGCTGCCGGCCCGCGTTGACGAATTGCTGGACCTGGTCAACCTGGCTGAGCTGGCCGAGCAAAAGGCGCGCGTCCTTTCCCGCGGGCAGCAGCAGCGCCTGAGCCTGGCCCGGGCACTGATCCACGATCCGGACGTGCTGCTGCTGGATGAACCGGCGTCGGGCCTGGACCCGGGCTCGCGGGTGTCCCTGCGGCGTATCCTGCGCGGGCTGGCGGCGGACGGGAAGGCCGTCGTCGTCTCTTCCCATGTCTTGGCGGAACTGGATGAAATCGCCGACAGGGCTGTTTTTGTCAACGCCGGCCGCACAGTCCTGGTCCAAACAGTTGGCCAGGCCGCCGCGCAGGGCCGCCGATATGCCATCTCAGCGCTTGACCCGGCAGCCCTGGCCGCGGAATTGACCCGCCTGGGCGTTTCCTTTGACGCGGGGAAGGGCCGCCGGGATTGCGTCTCCGTGGCCCTCGGCACGGAAGCCCAGGGCGCGCAGCTGTTGGCGGACCTGGTGCGGGCAGGGGTTGCCGTCACCGCATTTGCCCCGGCGGCCGGCGCCCTGGAAGAGAGCTACCTGGGATTGGATGTGGAACAGCGATGACCATCATGGAGAACGGAACCGGCCCCGCGCCCCGGACTGATGCGGGGCCGTCGGGCCTGGGTGCCTACGCGGCCGGGGTGTGGGCTGTGGTGGGCATGGAATTGCGCCAGCGGCTGCGCGCCCGGGGCTGGTACATCATGCTGGTGGTCTGGTTTGGCCTGATCTGGCTGGTCACCGCGCTGACGTGGGCAAGCTGGAAATTCCAGAGCTCCGCCCAGGGGGACTTTGGCGGCGTAGCGGGCTCCGCGGCGAACGGGCCCGGTCCGCTCATCTTCGAGGCGGTGCTGGCCTTCGTGCTGCTTTTCGGGCTGCTGGTGGCTCCGGCGTTGTCCGCCAACGCGATCAGCGGGGACCGGGCGGGCGGCACGCTGGCCATCATGCAAGTCACCCTTTTGCGGCCGGGCCAGCTGCTGTGGGGCAAATTCCTGGCGTCGTGGTGTGCCGCCCTGGCGTTTTTGGTGGTGAGCGTGCCGTTCCTGGTGTTCGGCATTCTGCAGGGCGGACTGGGGGCAGGCCACATCCTCGTTGCCCTGCTCATGCTGGCCATCGAACTCGGTGTGGTGTGTGCCCTGGGCGTGGGAGTTTCAGCGCTGGCCAACCGCCCGCTGTTCTCCATTGTGGTCACGTACCTGGTGGTGGCCGCGCTGACGTTTGGCACGCTCATCGCCTTCGGACTGGGCATGATGGTCACCGACGGGACCGTGCAGGCGAACCAGGTGTATTACAAGAACAGCTATGTAGCGACGGGGCCTGACGGCACGGTGGACCCCTCCCAGCCGTCTGGCCAACCGGAACTGCCCCAGGACATCACGGACCAGAACGACCAGTTCGCCTGCTATGGACCGCTGCAGGACCAGAGGGCGCCACGCACGGACCGGGTCGCATGGCTGCTGGGCATGAATCCCTTCGTGGTGGTGGCGGACGCCATTCCGTACCCCGACCGCACCAGCGCCGCCCAACAGCAGTATGCCGTCGGGGCGTTCGAATCAATCAGCCAGGGAGCCCGCTCCGCCCAGGCCGGCCCCGAGGCAACGTGCCAGTGCGCCAACGGCAAGGTGGCGGCGTCGTACCTTTCCCCGCAGGCTCCCTTGTGGCCGCTGGGCCTGGGATTGCAACTACTGCTCGCGGCCGGGGTGATGGCGCTTGCCTGGCGGGCGCTGCGCACACCCGCGGGGAGGCTCGCCAAGGGCACGCGCATCGCGTAGGCGGCGGGCTCCCCGCCGAGAGTGCAGCTCTGGCGGCCCGGCGAATCGCCAGGCCACCAGAGCTGCACACTGGGTGCGGACCGCCCGGAACTCCGGCTGACCGCGTCTCCGGCTTACCGCGCGGCGGCGGCCAGCGTTGCGGGCGCCGTCATCAGCACCACGTCTTCCGGGATGTGCCGGACGGCGCCCTTGTCGGCGCTGGTGGCCATGGAGGCGTAGGCGCGCAGCGCAGCGGAAACCACGCGCTGGCGGGTGGCCGGGCGGTAGCCGGTGGTGGCCTCGAGGCGTTCGCGGCGCTCGTCGAGTTCAACCGGGTCCACCACCAGCTCCAGGGACCGGTTGGGGATGTCGATGCGGATCAGGTCGCCGTCCTCAACGAGTGCGATGGTGCCGCCGGCCGCAGCCTCGGGGGAGATGTGGCCAATGGAGAGGCCCGAGGTGCCGCCGGAGAAGCGCCCGTCGGTGATCAGCGCGCAGACCTTGCCCAGTTTCAGGCCCTTCAGGAAGGACGTGGGGTAGAGCATTTCCTGCATGCCTGGGCCGCCGCGGGGGCCTTCGTAGCGGATCACCACCACGTCGCCGGCCTTGACCACCTGGGAGAGGATTTTTTCCACGGCCTCGTCCTGGGATTCGCAGACCACGGCCGGGCCCTCAAACGTCCAGATGGATTCGTCCACGCCGGCCGTCTTGACCACGGCGCCGTCGATCGCGATGTTGCCGCGCAGCACGGCCAGGCCGCCGTCCTTGGAGAAGGCGTGCGCAACATCGCGCAGGCAGCCTTCCGCGGCGTCCGTGTCGAGCGAGGTCCACTCGGCCGACTGCGAGAACGCCGTGGAGGAGCGCTGGCCACCGGGGGCTGCGGTCCACAGCGCCTGGGCTTCGGGAGTTGCCTTGCCGCCGCGGATGTCCCAGTCGTCGAGCCAGTCCTGGAGGTTGGGGGTGTGCACCGAGGTGACGTTTGTGTGGAGCAGGCCGCCGCGGTTCAACTCGCCCAGCAGGGCCGGAATGCCGCCGGCGCGATGCACATCCTCCATGTAGTACGTCTTGTTCCCTGCGACGTTCGGGGCTACCTTGGCGAGGCACGGCACCTTGCGGGACTTCGCGTCGATATCGTCGAGGTCGTACTTCAGCCCGGCCTCCTGCGCTGCGGCGAGCAGGTGCAGGATGGTATTGGTGGAGCCGCCCATGGCGATGTCCAGGGCCATGGCATTGTCGAATGCCTCGAAGCTGGCGATCGCGCGCGGCAACACGGAGGCGTCGTCGTCCTCGTAGTAGCGCTTGGCCAGTTCGACGGCGGTTGCCCCGGCGCGCTGGTACAGCTCCTTGCGCGCGGTGTGGGTTGCGAGGAGGGATCCGTTGCCGGGCAGGGACAGGCCGATCGCCTCGGTCAGGCAGTTCATTGAGTTGGC
>Ga0157370_10002485_pt1 | contig 22229 bp, 21 predicted proteins | sample C35metaG_FD_113463 | JGI IMG/M metagenome (GOLD analysis project Ga0157370, IMG submission 113463) | Corn rhizosphere microbial communities from Kellogg Biological Station, Michigan, USA - C3-5 metaG | ecosystem: Host-associated > Plants > Roots > Rhizosphere > Soil | place: USA: Michigan...
ACTTCGTATTCGATGCGCGTTGCCTGCCCAACCCGCATTGGGACGCGCGTTTGCGCCCGTTTTCGGGGCAGGACGCGCCCGTCCGGGAGTTTCTGGACAGCCAGCAATCGGTAGTACAATATCTGGCTGACGTTCAAGGTTTCCTGGACGCGTGGCTGCCACGCTTCGAGAGTGAGGACAAGGGCTATCTGACGATCGCGATCGGCTGCACCGGCGGCCGGCACCGTTCGGTGTATCTGGCCGAACGTCTGGCCGAGCACTACCGGGAAAGCCGCGAACAGGTGCTGACCTTTCACCGCGAACTCGAATAGCCGGTTGGACCGAATCTTGCACGCCCACCGGTGAATCTGCCCATCCCGCCATGACTACCGCTTCCGCCCTTCGCCAACACGCCCCCTCTCCCGCGGCGGGCATCCTGCTGCTGACCCACGAGGAAATCGGCCGCGCGCTGATCGCCGCCGCGCAACACGTGATGCCGCGCCTGCCCTGCCAGCTTGATACGCTGGAGGTCGGGGGCAACGACGATCCCGGCACGGTGCTGGCAGCCGCGGCGCGTGCCGCGCGCGCGCTCGACCATGGCGGCGGCGTGCTGGTGCTGTCGGACCTGTACGGTTCCACGCCTTGCAACATCGCCAACAAGCTGGCGGGCCTCGGCGTCCGTGCACGCTGCGTGTCGGGCTTGAATCTGCCGATGCTGTTGCGGGTGCTCAACTACCCCGACAAGCCGCTGGACGAGCTGGCCGAAGTCGCCGCCTGCGGTGGACGGGGCGGCATCTGCATCGACAAGGTCTGAGGCAAGGCAAACAGCGGGAACAGGTAACCGGGAATGGGGAACGAAGGCTGCAACCCGTGCCTGCGCTTCCGGGCTCTGACTCCCCTGTTTCCAGTTCCCGTTTCACTGCTGGTAACGTAACGGGATGCCGCCGCCCCGGAACGTCCCGATGCTCGAAAAGGAAATCGTGGTCAGCAACAAGCTCGGCCTGCACGCGCGCGCGTCCGCGAAACTCGTGCAACTGGTGCAGGGCTTCAAATCCACGATCTGGCTGATCGGCGGCGGCCGCGAAGTCAACGCCAAAAGCATCATGGGTGTGATGATGCTGGCCGCCGGCATCGGCACGCCGCTCATCTTGCGGGCGGAAGGGCCCGACGAAGCCCAGGCGCTGGATGCGGTCGCGGCGCTGTTCGAGCGCAAGTTCGACGAGGGCGCATGAGGCGCGCGCTCACCGGCCACCCCGCCGCGCCGGGCATGGCGCTGGGAAGGGTGCGCCTGGAACGACCCGCACGTTTCAGCATCGACAATTCGCCACTGCCCGATTCCGAAGTCGACGCCGAGGTGGCCCGCCTCGAACACGCCTTCGCGGTCGCACGCCAGGACATGGCGGAACTGCGGCGCAAATTGCATGGCGCCCTGGCGCGCGAGGTCGGCGAATTCATCGATGCGCACGCGCTGCTGCTCGACGACCCTGAGTTGATCGAAGGTCTGCGCGCGATGATCCGCAAGGGCCACTACCGCGCCGCTGCGGCGCTGAAGGCGCAGCGCGATCGGTTAGTCGCGGTGTTCGACAACATGGACGATCCCTATCTCCGCAGCCGCGGCGAAGACGTCGACCACGTGATTGCGCGCGTGCAAAGCGCGCTGGCGCGTCAGGCCAGCAGCGAGGAAAAGAAACTCGCGACGCGCGTCGGAGAAATCCTGGTCACCGAGAGTGTCGCGCCGGGCGAGCTCGCGCACATGGCCGGCCACGGGATCCTCGCCGTGGTCGCCGGTTCCGGCAGTCCGTATTCGCACAGCGCGATCCTTGCGCGCAGCCTGCACCTGCCGATGCTGGTCAACGTCGAAGGCGTGCTGGAAGATTTGCGCGACGGCGACCTCGCGCTGGTCGACGGCGTGCGTGGCGAAGTGGTGGTGCACCCGACCGCGCAGGATCTCGCGCAATACCGCAACTGGCAGCGCGAGGCGCTGCGTGAAGGCCAGCGGCTGGCACAGCTCGCGCGCTCCGAAACGCGCACGCGCGATGGCCACAAATTGCAGTTGTTCGCCAATGCGGAGCGCCCGGAAGACATCGAGCGGGCGCGCAATCTCGGCGTCGCCGGCATCGGCCTTTACCGCACCGAATTCCTGTTCCTGGCCCAGGCCGGCTTGCCCAGCGAAGACGAGCAATTCGCCGCGTACCGCGACGTGATGCTGGGTGCCGGCGGCTTGCCGGTCACCATCCGCACGCTCGACCTCGGCGCCGACAAGGCCGACGCCGCGGGTCTGGTGATGGCGAAGGAACCCAATCCCGCGCTCGGGATACGCGGGGTGCGCCTGTCGCTGCGCCAGCCGGATGTGTTCGTGACGCAACTGCGCGCGATCCTGCGCGCGAGTTGCTACGGACCGCTGCGCATCTTGGTGCCGATGATCAGCAACGCGGAAGAACTGGTCGACGTGCGCCGGTTGCTGGAGGAGTGCGCGCGCGACCTGCGCACCGCCGGCCACGAGATTCCCGATCAGTTCGAACTCGGGGCGATGGTCGAGGTACCGGCGGCCGCGCTCAACGTGCGCGCGCTGCTGGAGGTCGCCGATTTCCTCGCGATCGGCAGCAACGATCTCACCCAGTACGTGCTGGCGGCCGATCGCAACAACGACCTGCTCGGCGAGCTCTACCGGCCCGAGCATCCCGCGGTGCTGCGGCTGCTGGCGCACGTCATCGGTCGTGCCCACCGCGCACGCAAGCCGGTGTGCCTGTGTGGCGAAATCGCCGGCGATCCCGCGTTTGCGCCGGTGCTGGTGGCATTGGGACTGGAAGATTTCAGCATGCTGCCCGATCGCATCCTGGCGCAGCGCGACGCACTCGCGCGTTGCGATCGAAAGGCGCTGCGTGCGTTGGCCCCGCGTCTGCTGCGCGCGCGCAACAGCAGCGAAATCGCGACGCTGATCGGCGACGTGCAGTCACCCGCTTGAGCCTGAGCGTGTATGCGCGCCACACGTTCAGGCGCTGCATTTATCATCGGAACCCATTGCCTTGAGGGAGACATTCCATGTCACGCCGACTGCTTTGTGCCGCGCTTGCCGCATTGTTCGCCGCGCCCGCCGCGTTCGCCGCCAGCAATACGAGCCTGACGATCTACCATGCCGACAGCGACGCGCTGTTTTCCGGCAATGCGCGCGACACGGTCGATGCCGGGCATGCCTTGGTGCGCGAATACCGGCAAGTGGACCTCGTCGCCGGTAACCATGAACTCCTCATCGACGGGCTCCCGGCGACCGCCGACCCCGAGACCATGGCCGCGGGGTTCGATCCGGCTTCCGGGGTGAAGGTGCTGGGGCAACAGCTTCGTATCGCTCATCCGCTTTCAGACGCGATCGGCCAGCCGGTGGACATCGTCACTTCGGACGGAAACCGCTTGCATGGCACGCTGCTCGGTTGGGCGTATGACACCGGCGCGATGCTGCGCACCGATGACGGCAAGGTGCACCTTGTGCGCAGGTATACCTCGATGACGCTCCCCTCCGGCTCGATTATCGACAGCGGCATTTTGCGGCTGAACGTCGACGCAAAATCACCGGGCGAGCGCGACGCTCACCTCACCTACATGACTGCCGGTCTTGGCTGGCGCGCGGCCTACACAGCAATGCTGGCGGGCAGCAGCGCCTGCCGGATGCAATTCAAGCCGGAAGCCAGCATCGCCAACCGCAGCGGTCGCGACTACGATGGCGCCAACATCAAGCTGGTCGCCGGCCAGCCCAACCTGGGCAATTCCGGCGTGCGCATGTACAGCATGGCCAAGGCGCCTGCGCCCATGGCGGCCGCTGCGATGCCCGAGCAAGCGTCACTCGGCGATTACCGCAGCTACACGCTGCCAGGAACAGTGGACCTTCCCAAGGCCACGGTGACGCTGACGCCGCTGTATCCCGTGCAGACACTTTCCTGCCAGCGCGAATACGTGATCGAGGACGGTGGCACCGGTTTTCCGCCCAAGCCCAATACCAACGATTACGGAGCGCAGGATTACCAGGATCGCGCGATCACCAGCACGCTGGCGTTCACCGCGCCGGAGGCACTGCCGGCCGGCACGCTGCGCGTGTGGACTACCGATCGCGACGGCGCGCCCGCGCTGCTCGGGCAAGGCGGCTTGGCCGATACGCCGAAAGGCCAGCGGGTCGCCGTGCAGCTCGGCGAAAGCTTCGACCTGCGTGCCAGCCGCGAGCGAACCGCATTCCATGTCGATGCCAGGGCACACACGATGACGGAGTCGTACAGGATTTCGCTCGGCAACGGCGGCGACGCGGCGCGCAGCGTGACGGTGCGTGAACACCCGAATCGCTGGCGCGAGTGGAGCGTGACCTCGTCCAGCATCAAACCATCGAAGCAGACCCCGCAATTGCTGGAATTTGCAGTTCGGGTGCCGCCGCAAGGCAGCGCCACCCTTACCTACACCGTGAAGTACACCTGGAACGCACAGGACCTGTGAGCCCATGCTCGACATCATCGAACACGAACATCGCATCCGCGAACTGAAACTCGCGCGGCCACCCGTCAACGCGCTGAATCCGGAACTCATCGCTTCACTCAAGCGCGCAATCGAACAGGCGCCGAACGAAGGCGCCGCAGCGCTGGTGCTTTCGGGTTCGCCGGGATTGTTCTCGGCCGGACTCGACATCCCCGCGCTGCTGCAACTCGACCGCGATGCCATGCGTGCGTTCTGGAACGCCTTCTTCGGCGTCTGCGCGGCACTGGCGCGTGCGCCGATTCCCATCGCCGCCGCAGTCACGGGGCACAGCCCGGCGGGCGGCGCGGTGCTGGCAATCTTCTGCGATTATCGGGTGATGGCGCGCGGCGAATACAAGATCGGCCTCAACGAAGTTCAGGTCGGGCTGACGGTGCCCGATTGCATCCAGGCCGCGTTGCGCCGGCTGGCCGGGCCGTATCGTGCCGAACGCCTGCTGGTTTCCGGCGCGATGCTGGACGCGGACGATGCACTCGCGGCCGGCATGGTCGACGAACTGACCGATGTCGACCATGTCGTCACGCGCACGCTCGCATGGCTGGAACCGTTGCTGCAATTGCCGCGCCAGGCCATGCTCGCCACCCGCGCGCTGGCCCGCGCCGACCTTGCACGGCTGTTCGACGATCCTGCATCACTGCCGGTCGAAGCGTTCCTGGATGGCTGGTTCGCGCCGGAAGCGCAAGCGACGCTGCACGCGCTGGTCGAAAAGCTGCGCAGCAGAAAAACCGGCTAGGCGATCGAAACAAAGTGCCGGCGCGACACATGGGGCACCCGCTACTCGACATCATCAACAAATTCCAGCAAGACGACTTGCTGGTTGACGGCTGCCTTCGCCCCAACAGCCATCGTTGTTCGCCATCGAAGTCGGTGGCGACCACTTGCCTTGACTTGCAGATATCAGAGTTGTGACCGACGAGTCTGGCACGATGTCCATCCTTTACGCGTCCACAAAACGGAGCTGACCATGCGCTTGTTGATCGCTGCGATTCTTGTTCTCGGCCTGACCGTCCAGGCTGCGCGCGCGCAGCCACCGGCGTCGGGGCAAGGGAACACCGCCGGCAATCCCTCGCGGGCGGCGCCACGGGAATCGTTTCGCATGCCGGCATCCGAGCAAAAGAACATTGCGGGCAATCCGTCATGGACGGCCCCACAAAAGCCGTTTCGCATCTATGGCAACACCTGGTACGTCGGGCCTCATGGCCTCGGCGTCTTCCTCATCACCGCGCGTACGGGTGACGTCCTGATCGACGGCGGCGTGCCGGGGGATGCCTCGCTGATCGAGGCGAACATCCGAAGTCTCGGCGTCAGCCTGCGCAACATCAAATGGATTCTCAATTCGCATGCGCATTCCGACCACGCCGGTGGCATTGCGCAACTCGCGCACGACACGGGTGCACAACTGATCGCGGGTGCCGCGGATACCCCGTTGCTGGAGCGCGGCGGTCATGATGACCCGGAATACGACGACCGGTTTCCGTTCCCGCCGGTGCATGTATCGCGCATGGCTAATGATGGTGAAAGCCTGCACCTGGGTGACCTGGTACTGACCGCACACGCGACACCAGGACATACCAGGGGGAACACGACCTGGACGTGGTTGTCATGCGAGGGCACGCGCTGCCTGCATATGGTTGATGTCGGCAGCCTGTCGGCTCCCGGTTTCAAATTGATCGGGAACGCACGCTACCCCGACAACGTCAAGGATTTCGAGCACAGTTTTGCGGTGGTCGCGGCTTTGCCTTGCGACATTCCGCTCGCTCCACATCCCGACATGGTGAACTTCTGGGCGCGCGTGGCCAAGCGCAGCCGGGACGCGAATGCCCTGATTGACCCCACGGGGTGCCGCGCTTACGCGAAAGCTGCGCGCGCAAACTTTGAAGTGGAACTGGCGAAGCAACGCGCGGACACTGCTTCGGAAAAGTAGCAGCGACCATCAGCGGAGCATCCGGCGCAGCCGACCCGGTGCGCCTGCAAGTGCGCGCGCAATTGCATCGGTTCGATCCGACGATCGACGCGCGGTGCGTCAATGCCCCGCAGGCGGACCGCCGCGCGACTTCGGGACGAACGGCGGCTTGGCCAGCCATACCACCGCGATCAGGATGAGGAAGCCGACCCCCAATCCATCCAGCAGGTGGTTGAAGGAGATCTGGGTCGCCTGCTGGGTGATCACCCCGTTGATGCTGGCCGCGTAGCGCTGGAGTTCTCCGCCCATGGCCGTGACACTATGCCGGACGTCTTCATTGAATGGATTGATGTGCTCGGCGAGATTGGCGTGGTTGACCACGCTGCCACGCGTCCACAGGTAGGTCACGATCGATACGGCGAAACTGGCACCCACCGTGCGCAGGAAAGTCGCCGAGCCGGAGCCTTCCGCGATCTCCTGGCCTTCGAGGTCCGACAGCAGGATGGTCAGGATCGGCATGAAGAACAGCGCGATGCCCAGACCCAGGATGAGTTCGGTCAATGCGACGCTGACGAAATCGACGTCGGTGTTGAAACTTCCGAAACGGAAGCAGACGAAGCCCATCACCAGGAAGGAAAAGGCCGTCAGCCAGCGCAGGTCGAACCGGGTCGCGTACTTGCCGACGAAAAACGTCAGCAGGATCGGGATCACGCCGATCGGCGCGGCGGCGAGGCCCGACCACAGCGCCGTGTAGCCGAGCGTGTTCTGCAACCACAGCGGCAGCAGCAGCGCGATCGAGAAGAACAGTGCGAACGCCAGTACCAGCGCCAGCGTGCCCGCCGCGAAGTTGCGGTGCCGGAACAACCGCAGGTCGACCAGCGGCTGCTCGTCGGTGAGTTCCCAGATCACCCACACCGAGAGCGAAATCACCGCAATGATCGCAAGGGTGATGATGATGCCGGAGTGAAACCAGTCGAGCTGATTGCCCTTGTCGAGCAGGATCTGCAGCGAGCCCACGCCCAGTATCAACGTGACCAGCCCCACCCAATCGATCTGCGCCCTGACAAGCCGATCGATGCGCTTGCCCATCTGCGCCAGAACCACGGCGCCGGCGAAAAGCCCGATCGGCACGTTGATGAAGAAGATCCACCGCCACGAATAGGAATCGGTGATCCAGCCGCCCGCGACCGGCCCCACGATCGGCGCCACCACCGTGATCATGCTGATGATCGCCAGCGCCATGCCGCGCTTGTCGCGTGGATAGATCGACACCATCAGGCTTTGCGTGATCGGATACATCGGACCGCACACCGCGCCCTGCAACGCGCGGAACATCACCAGCATCGACAGGCTGGTGGCAAAACCGCAGGCCAGCGAAAACAGCGAAAACAACAACACCGCCCACACGAACACCTTCACCTCGCCGAAACGGCGCGACAGGAATCCCGTCATCGGCAGCGTGATCGCCTGGGCGACCGTGAACGAGGTGATGACCCACGTCGACTGGTCCTGGCTGGCGCCGAGATTGCCCGCGATCGTCGGCAACGACACGTTGGCGATCGTCATGTCCAGCACCTGCATGAAGGTGCCGAGGGACAGGCCGATCGTCGCCATCGCCAGGCTGGCGGGCCTGAATTCGCCGAATGATCCGCGCGCGGACTCGGACTCACGTATGCCTTCGGCCAACTCTTCGTCGACAGCGGGTGCAGTGGAAGCTTTGGAAGTCATGGAAGTCTCAATGGCCCGAGGCCGCAGCAGGCCCGCCCTGCTTGATGAAAGGCGGCCTGGCAAACCACACCACCACGATCAGGGCGAGGAAGATGAAACCCAACGCCGTGAACAGGTGGTTGAATGAAATCTGCGTGGCCTGCCGCGTGATTTCCCGGTTCATGCCCAGCGCGTATTGCCGTACGTGGCCGCCGGTCAGGGCGATGCTGTCGCGCACCCGCGCGGAATAATCGTTGATGTGTTCGGCGAGGTTGGCGTGATTGATCGCGCCGCCGCGCTCCCACAGATAAGTCACGATGGAAACCGCGAAACTGCCCCCCAGCGAACGCAGGAAGGTCGCGAGACCCGAGCCGTCGGAAACCTCGCGCCCGTGCAGGTCGGACAGCAGGATCGTCAGGATCGGCAGGAAGAAGAACGCCACCCCCAGGCCCTGGATCAACTGCACCATTGCAACGTGGTAAAGGTCCACCTGCGTGGTGAAGCCGCCGCGCATGAAGCAGGTCGCACCGATCACGAGGAACGAGAACGACGCGAACCAGCGCAGGTCGAAACGCGTCGCGTACTTGCCGATGATGACGCTCAGCAGGATCGGGAAAATGCCGATGGGTGCGGACGCGATGCCCGCCCAGATCGACGTGTAGCCCAGCGTCGACTGCATCCACAACTGCACCAGCAGGCTGGTCGAGAAGAACATCGCGTAGGCCAGCACCATCGCCAGCGTGCCCGCTGCGAAATTGCGGTGCTTGAACAACCGGAAATTCACGATCGGTTCGTTGTCGGTGAATTCCCAGATCAGGAACACCGACAGCGACACCGCGGCCAAGATCGCCAGCGTCACGATGAATTGCGAATGGAACCAGTCGAGCTCGTTGCCCTTGTCTAGCAGGATCTGCAACGCACCGACGCCGAGGATCAGCGTCACCAGGCCCACTTTGTCCACGCGAGGCTTGTCGATATGCTCGGGACGATTGCGCATCTGGCTGGCCACCACCGCAGCCGCGAACATGCCGACCGGAATGTTGATGAAGAAGATCCAGTGCCACGAATACGTTTCGGTGATCCAGCCGCCCAGCACCGGACCCACGATCGGCCCGACGATCGCGATCATCGCCAGCATCGCCAGCGCGGTGCCGCGCTTGTGCCCCGGATACAGCGACACCATCAGGCTTTGCGTGATCGGATACATCGGTCCGGCCATCGCGCCCTGCATCGCGCGGAAAACCACCAGCATGCCGAGGCTGGTCGACAGTCCGCATGCCATCGAAAACAGCGAAAACAACAAGGTCGCCACAATGAACGGTTTCACCTCGCCGAAGCGGCGGGTCAGGAACCCGGTCAGCGGCAACGCGATCGCATTGCACACCGTGAACGAGGTGATCACCCATGTGGACTGGTCCTGGCTGGCGCCGAGGTTGCCGGCAATGGTCGGCAACGAGACGTTGGCGATCGTCAGGTCCAGCACCTGCATGAAGGTCGCCAGCGACAGGCCGACCACCGTCATCCAATGGCTGGCCGGCCGGAATTCGCCGAAGCTTCCGGCTGCGGCGGTGGCTGCGGTGGAGGCCATGGAATCCTGAACTATCGCGCAGCTCGTGCCACCGAGTGCGATGGCCCGTGCGAAGCCACGTGGGCACTTCCGCTGTTGGCGTGGATGATCTTCGCGATCAGTGCGTTCGCCTCGGCGCGATCCTGTACGTACACGTCGGTGCTGAAGGCCGGCTTTTGTGGCGGCTGCTGCGACAGCATCGACCCCTTCTGGTCGTGCAGGTTGACGTCGACGTTCATCGATAATCCGATCCGCAACGGATGCTTGTCCAGTTCCTTCGGGTCCAGTGCAATTCGCACCGGCAGCCGCTGCACGATCTTGATCCAGTTGCCCGACGCGTTCTGCGCCGGCAGCAGCGAGAACGCGCTGCCCGTGCCGATGCCCAGCCCGGCGATATGGCCGTGATACGTCACGCCGCCGCCGTACACGTCGGAGGTCAACGTCACCGGCTGGCCGATGCGCATGTCCTGCAACTGCGTTTCCTTGAAGTTTGCATCCACCCACACCTGGTGCAGCGGCACCACCGCCATCAGCGGCGTGCCGGGTTGCACGCGCTGGCCCACCTGCACGGTGCGCTTGGCGACGTAACCCGACACCGGCGCAATCAGCGTGGTGCGCTGATCGTTCAACCACGCTGCGCGCACCTGGGCCGCGGCGGCTTTCACGTCGGGATGCGTCGCGATTTCGGTATCGGACACCAGTGCGCTGGTGGTGGCGAGTTGCGCCTGCGCGGCGGCCAGCGCGCTCTGCGCGGTGGTCAGGGCATCGCGTGCGTGCGCCAGTTCCTCGGCGGAAATCGCGCCCGATTCCGCAAGCCCCTTGCGGCGCTTGTAGTCGGCCTGTGCCTGTTGCACCGCTGATTCGCGCGCGGCGACGTCGGCCTTCGAGGTATGCACGGTGCTGTAAAGCCCGCGCACCTTGCGCACCGCCTGCGCCAGCGCCGCCTCGGCCTGCGCCAGCGCGACATCGGCATCCGACGGATCCAGCTTCACCAGCGTCTGGCCTTCCCGCACGTAATCATTGTCGTCGGCGCCGATGCTGATCACGGTGCCCGGCACCTGCGGCGTGATCTGCACCACGTTGCCGTCGACATAGGCATCATCGGTGCCTTCGTACCAGCGCCCGATGAGGAAGTGATAGAGGCCCCAGACGATCGCGACGATCACGATCACGCCGACCAGGCCGCGCAGCAGCCAGCGCCGCCTGCGCAATCGCTTCGCCTTCAGTTGCGCTGCGGCATCGTCTTCGTTGACGGGATTGGGATTGATGGGAGAAGTCATCGGTGTGCCTGGGGTTGATGTGCCTGGGATTCCGGTTCCGGTTTGGGCGCTGCGGCCAGCGACGGCGCGTCGGCGGCAGGCTGGAAGCCTCCGCCGAGCGCCTCGTTGAGCGTGGCCCAGGCGCTGACGCGGCGGGTCTGCAGGCTGGCCAGTTGCTGTTCGGCGGCGATCAGTTCCTGTCGCACGCTCAATGCCTCGAGATAGTTGCCGACGCCGGCGCGATAGCGTTTCATCGCAAGTGCATAGGCTTCGTCGGCGCTCGCACGCGCGCTTTCGGCGTCCTGCACCTGCGCGGACAATGACTGCAGGTCATCGACCTGCCCCGCGACCTGGTTGATCGCGTGCACCAGCGTCTGGTTGTACTGCGCGACCGCGACGTCGCGCGCGGCGTCCTTGCCGGCAAGGTTGGCGCGCAACGCGCCGCCTTCGAAAACCGGAAGGCTCAGCGCCGGCTGGATGGTATAAAAGCGGTTGGTCAATGAAAAAAGATTCAGCGTGGAAGGCGCGATCAAGCCCGCCAGCGAACTGATGCTGACGTTGGGCAGGAACTTGGTCTTCGCAACCTTGATGTCCTTCCCCGCTGCCTCCACGCGCCAGCGCGCAGCGACCACGTCCGGGCGACGACCCAACAGGTCGGCGGGCAAATCGCTCGGCAGCGTGAGCACCGGAATCGCCGGCAACGCCGGACGCTGGATCGACAACGCACGATCGGGGCCCGCGCCCAGCAATGCCGCCAACATCAGTCCGCCGGCATGTACCGCGTTGTCGGCAGCTTCAAGGTGCGCACGATCGCTCGCGCTTTCGGCCTGGATGCGCGCCAGCGAGAACTTGCTGTCGATGCCACTGGCGACGCGCTTCTTCGTAAGCTCCAGAAAATCCTCGGCGCGCTGCAGTTCCTCATTGGTCAGGTCGCGCTGCGCGTACGCGCCGGCAAGATCGAAAAACGCCTGCACCACATCGGCGGAAAGTTTCAGGCGCGCGGCTTGGGCATCCACTTCCGCGGCGCGCGCATTGCCGACCGCGGCCTGCCATGCGGCGCGCTTGCCGCCCCACAAATCGAGATCCCACTTGAAACTCAAATAGCCGTAGCGGATCACGCCGAAATGGCCGGATGCCAACGGCGGCAGGATCGGCGGAACGCGCGCGCCCGCTGCACTGGCGCCGGCATTCAGCGTCGGCTTGCGTGCGGCATCGGCGGCACCCGCCGCAGCCAGCGCCGCCTGCACCCGCGCATCCACCAGCGTCATGTCGGGGTTGTCGGCCAGCGCCTCGTCGACCAGTTTGTCGAGTTGCGCATCGCCCAGCACCTTCCACCAACCCTGCCGCGGCCATGCGGCGGCATCCAGTTTCACACCCGACAGGGAACGCTGCGCGGCGAGCGAGGCGGGATCGGTGGGTGTCGCGGTCGGATGCAGTCCGCCCGTGCTGGCGCAGCCGGCGAGCGCGGTCGCGACCGTCAACAAAAAGACAAGACCTGCACGGTGTCTGGATACCGAAAAAGTCATGGCAAAAGCCGAGCGAAAAAGTAGAAGTATGGGGCTGGAGAAAACGGATTCAATCCGATTCCTGTCGTTCGCGCGTCTCGCGCATGTCCTCCAGCACCCGGGTCAACACGCCATGCAACGTTTCACGCTCGCGTGACGTGGTGCATGCGAATGTGCGTTCAGCCACGGCGTCGCAATAACCGATCAGGCGCTTGCGCAGCGCCCTGCCTTGCACAGTCAGTTCCAGCCGCAGCGCACGACGGTCAACCGGATCCGGCACCCGCTTCAGGTAACCGCGTTGTTCCAGCTTGTCCAGCAAACGCGTGAGCGCGCCGGGGTTGTAGTGCAGCGCGCGCGCAAGTTCGACCGGCGTCAGCGGCTCTTCGTGCCCGAGCAACTTGAGCGCGACGAACTGCGTGAAATTGAGGTCGACGCCTTGCCGCGTCATCTCCTGCTCGACCTCCGTGACGAATTCCGCGCGCAGCCGGCCGATCAGCCGGCACAACTGGAATGAACGGTCGGAGGCGGTTTCAGCACGATTCATGCCGAGGATGATACTGTCTTGGCTTTAATTGTCAAGGCAATTATAATCCTGGCAACAAAGCGGCTCCGTTCACGCCTGGACGGTGCCGTTTCGCTTTCCTGCCATGCAAAACAAGAAGAAGGAGCACGACATGAACGGCATCCGGCGTGGATTGGTCGCGGCGGCTTGTCTGGCAATTTGCACGCCCGCGCTGGCAACGGGATTCGACCTTGTGGCCGGCCCCAGCGTGACGTCTTCGGAACGCACCACTGGCGCAATCTTTGCCAGTGTGTTCGGCGAGCGACCCGAGGACAACCGCATTCACTTCGAACCGATCGGCACCCTGGGCTGGGTGAATTCGCGCAACACGCGAACGGACGACCTGGACCACGAGGTCTTCCTGGCCGCGGGCGGCGTTCGCATCGTGGCGGCGAACCACCGTTGGTTCGTCAGCGAGCAACTGGCCGCAACAAGCGCCCGCACCGACGCGCTTTCCAGCCGCTTCGAATTCATGACCAGCGCCGGTTGGCAGAACGGCCACTTCATCATGATGCTGCGTCATGTTTCCAACGCGCACATCCTGGGTGGCGGCAAGAACCTTGGCGAGACGATGCTGCTGGCCGGCATGCGTTGGTGACTCCGCAGCCGTAGGGCGAGAGCAGCGTAGCGAATCCCGCCGATCCCCCGTCTCACGCAGGCGGATACGCCGCTGCGCGGCTGCTCCCGCCCTACAAGGCTTAATCGCCAATAGCAATCGGGCGAGATGGGTTGCTGACCCATCCGCTCCACGACGGCGCGAACAGGCGCGAGCCGTGCAAACCCGCGGCTTCCATCGCCAGCAGGTTGTGGCAGGCGGTGACGCCGGACCCGCACATGTGCACCACGTCGCGCGGCTGATGGTCGCCCAGCGTCGCTTCGAATTCCTCGCGCAGCGTCGGCGCCGGTTTGAAACGACCACCGGCATCGAGGTTCTGCGCGAACGGCCGGTTGCGCGCACCCGGCACGTGGCCCGCGGCACGGTCAAGCGGTTCGGATTCGCCACGAAAACGCGGCGCCGCGCGCGCGTCCAGCATCAGCGTGGAAGCCTTTCCACGCAAGGCTTCCAGTTCTTCGTAATACACCACGCGCGCGGGATTGAAATGCAACGTGACGGATGTGGCATCACGCGATCCGGCCGCGCCATGTTCCACCGGCAGCCCGGCTGCCGTCCACGCTTGCCAGCCGCCATCCAGCACGCTCGCGGCGATGCCGACGCTGTCCAGCATCCACCACAGCCGCGCCGCTGCGAGCGCGCCGCCCGCGTCGTCGTATGTCACCACGCGTTGCGGCTTGTGCCAGCCCCAACGCGACAAGGTTCGCGCGAACGCTTCGATATCCGGCAAGGGGTGTCGGCCCAATCCTTGCTTCGACAGATCCGAAAGATCGCGGTCGAGGCTCGCGTAGAGCGCGCCCGGAATGTGCGCTTCCAGGAAATCCCGTTTGCCCTTGCCCGGATCGCCCAGCACGTACCGGCAATCCACGATCAGTACTTGTGCCGGCGGCAATTTCGCCAACGTTCCTGCATCGATCAATACATTCTTCTCGTTCATGGCATCCGTCCCATCCGCCGCATCAGATTCACCAGCATCGCCGCCGTCGCACCCCAGATGCGCGGTTCGACGCCCACATATTCATACACCTTTCTGGATTCGCCGTGCGACCGATATTCGAATTGGTGCAGGTTGGCGGGATCGAGCAAAAACCCAAGCGGTACTTCGAATATCTCCGCGACTTCGCGGGGCTCCGGCACCAGCATCGCATCGGCGGACAGCCGCGCGACCACCGGCGTCACGCAGAAACCGCTGACGGTTTCGAGGCGATCGAGAAAACCCAGCAGATCGACGGCACTCGCATCCAGCGCGATTTCCTCGAAGCTTTCGCGCAATGCCGTCGCCACCGCACCCGAATCGGTGCCGTCGGAACGGCCGCCCGGAAAACTCACCTGGCCCGCGTGGCGCACCAGATCGTCGCGTCGCAGGGTAAACACCACGCGCGGTTCCGGCACGTCGCGGATCGCCATCAGGACCGCTGCTTCGGCGCGTGGCGCGTCGCCGATCAGTTCGACCAGATAATCGTGGTTCCAGCCGGGCGTTACCGGCGGCGCATGCAGCGGATGCAAGGCGCGCGCGATGGCATCGAACCAATCCGTCATGACCGCGCCGGCGGCCGCAGCGGTTGCACCTCGCGCATCCAGCGGCGGCGATCGCCATTGCTCATCGTGCCCCAGCGCGCGATTTCGGCCAGCGTGCGCCGGCAGCCAACGCACAACCCGTTCGCATCCATCCGGCACACGCCGATGCACGGCGTGACGGGCGTTGTCTCTTCCCCGCCTGGTGATTCGATCGGCATGCGCAAAGCCTAGCGCAAGCGCGGTGAATGCGGGCGTGAACTTCACCCCGTAACCGAGCGCCCATTCACCAATCAAACTTTTCAATACCCTTGAGCCACAGGGCGATGGGACCGCGAGCTTCTCAACCCCCTTGAGTCAAGGGAGTGGTCATGCGCGCGACGCATGACCGGGGGTTATGGAAGCACGATGCAAGATGTGCCGTCGAAGTAGTGCCCGCCTGGGGTCAGGGTTTCACACCCAGCAGCCTTATATCGAACACCAGCGCCTCGTTCGGTCCGATGCGCGGCAGATCGCCACGGATGCCGTAGGCCTGGTCGGGCGGAATGAACACCTGCCAGTGATCGCCGACGTGCATCCGGGTGATGATCTCGCGCCAGCCCGGGATCATCTGGTTGACCGGAAACACCACCGGCTTGCCGCGATCCTCGGTATTGTCGAACACCGTGCCGTCGAGGAACTCGCCGCGGTATTGCAGCGTGACTTGACTGTCGATCGTCGGGCTCTTGTCACCCTTGCCACCGTCAAGCACCTTGTATTGCACGCCGGACGACAAAGTGACCACGCCCTGCTTCTTTGCGTTGTCGGCAAAAAACGCGCGCGCCTTTTTCAGGTTCGCGGTCGCCAGCTTTTCGTAGGCGGCACGCGCCTGGGCCACCATCTTGCGCTGCATGGTCTGGATGACCTGCTGCATCACCTGCGGCGAGTACTGGGGATTCTTGCGCGAGTAGCCGTCCTGCACACCGCGCAGCACGGTCGCGATGTCCACATTCAAGCTGCGCTGTCCGAGATCCAGGCCCGCCTCGTACCCCAACGCGTAGGAAAGTTCCGCGCGGTTCGCCGCGGGCGGCGCCGACGATTTCGGCGGCTGCGCGAACGCGCGATCGAGCGGCCACAACGCGCCCGCAACCAGCACCATCACGATGACGACCCTGTTCATGCTGATTCCAGATCCGCTATCCGTTTCGCGCTGCCGCGGCGCGCACACCGTCTCTCGACGACTTGCTCTCGATGACCGGAACTTGGAGTCGACGAGCCCTGAAAGGTTCCCGAATACTAAGGCTTTTTGGCGTATTTGAGTTCGCCCGCAGTCACCCGCACGCCCAGCCGGTTTTCCGGGGGCGCCAGCGGACAGGTCGCATAAGGCGTGAATGCGCAGGGCGGGTTGCAGGCCTTGTTGAAATCCAGCACGATCCTGCCGTCGCGTGGCATGTCGGCATACAGGAAGCGCGCCGCGCCGTAGGTTTCCCTGCCCGAAGTGGCGTCCGCGAAGATCAGGAACAGGTGCGCGTCGCCGGGCGCTCCAGCACCGGATACACCTCGAAACGATGCCCGTCGTGCTCGAACACCCCCCTGCCCGGTGCGGGGCAATTCTCGATGTGCCGATCACCGTGCCGGTGGCGAGCTGGAACGGCGGGTCCCGTGGCACCCACTCCGCAACAACCCGCGATCGACGGCGATGAAATTCACCGAGCCGAACGCGACGGTCGTCGGGTTCGCGTCGCTGTCGTCCAACAGTACCGCGTGGACTTGCGCGGCGCCATCGATGGTCACGCCTTCCGTTGAATCGAGCGTAATCGACAACGAGTCATCATCGGCCCATTCGATGGAGCCCAGACGCACCGGCGCCTTCGCCAACACGATGTCATTGTCGGAACCGCTACCGATCCGGTTCGCGCCCGGCTTCAGTCAGGCCCGTAATGATGCTCCACACCGATTCCGGGTTCGGCCTGCGATGAATCCGCAGCCCGCCCCGGAATGACGAGCTGGAGGGCTTGGCTTGTGGTAAAGCCACCGTCCTTCCTGGAATGACGAAACGAAGCCCTTACCGCCCGCGCAAAAACAATTTGTCCAATTCGGCGACGGACAGTTGCGTCCAGGTCGGCCGCCCGTGGTTGCACTGCCCGGAACGTTCGGTGGCTTCCATCTCGCGCAACAGCGCATTCATTTCGGGAAGGGTCAGGCGCCGATGCGCGCGCACCGAACCGTGGCACGCCATCGTCGACAACAATTCGTTCTGCAACTCTTCCAGCCGTCGCGAACTGCCGTGCTCGGCCAGTTCGCCCAGCACGTCGCGCGCGAGTTGCGCGACGTCCGCGCCGTCCAGCAACGCGGGAATCCGGCGGGCAGTTACCTGGCGCGGACCACTGCGATCGAGTTCCAACCCACATTCGGCCAGCGTGGCCGCATGCTCTTCCGCGGCTGCGGCTTCGCGTTCGCTGACAGCGATCGCCTCCGGCACCAACAATTGCTGCGCGCGCACCTGGTGCGCGTCGCGCGAAGCTTTCAGCTTTTCGTAAGTGACGCGCTCATGCGCGGCGTGCATGTCCACCAGCACCAGGCCGTTGGCGTTCTCGGCCAGGATGTAGATGCCCGCAAGCTGGGCCAATGCGTAACCGAGCGGCGGCGCTTCGCCTGGTTCGATTTCCGGCATTCGCACGGGTTCCGCCGAAACGGCGCCGCGTTCGCCCAGCAACACGGCATAGGGATCGGTGTGCGACTCGCGGACGCCCAAGCCGAACTGGCGCGGCGGTGCAGCATACGCAAGCGACGCGCTGCCCGCACGCGCGGGCGCGAACGCCTGTGCTTGCGGCAATGCGGCGGCTGCAACGCTTTCGCCCGCGCGCGTCTGCGCCACCGCATCGTGCAACGCATGGAACAGGAAGTCATGCACCAGGCGCGCGTCGCGGAAACGCACCTCGCGCTTGGCCGGATGCACGTTGACATCCACCGCGGCGGGATCGAGTTCCAGGAACAGCACGAACGCCGGATGCCGGCCGTGGTACAGCACGTCTTCATAGGCCTGCCGCACGGCGTGCGCCACGCTGCGATCCCGTACCAGTCTTCCGTTGACATGGAAATACTGTTGATCGGCCAGCGCGCGCGACGCCGTCGGCAAGCCGATCCATCCTGCCAGACGCAAACCCGCGGCCGCGTGTTCGATGCGCAAACAATTCTGCGCGAACGTGTTGCCCAGCAATTCGCCCGCGCGTTGCAATTGCGCGGACTCGTCCGCCGCCGGTTTCAGCATCCGCACCGGCTTGCCGTTGTGGACCAGCCGGAACTCGACATCCGGCCGCGCAAGCGCCAGCGATCGCACCAATTCGTCGATGTGCCCGAACTCGGTGCGCTCGCTGCGCAGGAACTTGCGCCGCGCCGGCACCGCGTGGAACAGATCGCGTACTTCGATCGTGGTGCCGACCGGATGCGCGGCGGGTTGCGGTGCGCCACCGCCGTACCCATCGAGGCGCATGCCGTGGCCATCGTCCGCGCGACGCGACGTCACGCTCATCCGCGACACCGAGGCGATGGACGCCAGCGCTTCGCCGCGAAACCCCATGCTGGCGACACGCGTCAAATCGTCGAATGTCGCGATCTTGCTGGTCGCGTGCTGCGCCAGTGCCAGCGGCAGTTCATCCGGCGCAATGCCGGCGCCGTCGTCGCGCACGCGGATCAGGCGCATCCCGCCTTGTTCGATCTCCACGTCGATCCGCCGTGCGCCGGCATCCAGGCTGTTTTCGGCCAGTTCCTTCACCACCGACGCGGGGCGTTCGATGACCTCGCCCGCGGCGATCTGGTTGACGAGTTCGGGAGCAAGCGGGCGGATCGACGGCATCGGCGAAGTATGACGGACCGGGGCTGGTGCTGCATCCGGTTGTTCACTTCGTCCAGCGAAGCCAAACCATGAAGTTGACGCGATCAACTTCACGACGCTTGATTTCCGGGTTCGTCGCCGCCAGTATAACAAACGTTATAACAACGATCGGACACGGCCATGAAACTCAAGATCACCACCATCGGCAATTCCGCGGGCGTGATCCTGCCGAAGGAACTGCTGGCGCGCCTGCGCGTGGACAAGGGCGACGAGCTGTACGCGCTGGAAACGCCCGACGGCATCAAACTCACCATCTACGATCCCGTCCTCGCCAAACAGATGGAAGTGGCGGAACAAGTGATGCGCAAGCGTCGCAGCCTGCTGCGGAAGCTGGCGCAATGACCGACACTCTTGTCATCTGGATCGAAAAGACTCTGGCGCTGGCGATGCACGAGCGGCAACTTGCCGAGCACGGCGGCAGTTCCGGCGTACGTGACGAGAAACTGCTGGAATCGGCGTTGGCGCGTCCCCAACAGTTGTTCGCGTACGGCGACCCGCCGCCGGATCTCGCCGATCTCGCGGCCAGCCTCGCCTTCGGCCTCGCCCGCAACCATCCGTTCGTCGACGGCAACAAGCGCACCGCGGCGGTGGCCTGCGAAACCTTCCTCATGCTCAACGAAAGCATGCTGGAAGCGGACAACGTCGAGTTGTATCCGCTCTACATCGCCCTCGCCGAAGGCGCGCTGAAGGAAAAGGCATTCGCCGCGTGGTTGCGTCAGCACATCAAGATGAAGCCGGGCCGCCGTGTGCGGGAAAAACGCGCGAAGACCTACCGCGCACGCGCAGCCCGTTCCGTTCGGCCTGCGCGCAGAAAGTAAGGCATCGCAATACTCCCCTTTTCGTTTCGAAGGGAAAGCAATACGCGACTGCCCATCCTGATGCACGTCGCCCGGCGCGCAGCGCCGCTTTTTTTGCGAAGGCCGGGATGACGATCACCCGGCTGCCTTCGCTCGATCCAGCGCCTTGCGATCCCAGTGCGCGAGGTCCGCGGCGCGCGCGTAGGTGCTGTCGATGAAGGCGTGGATCGTCGCGTCCGGCGACTCGGCCTGCCGCACTGCCTCGTAAGGCAGGATGAACTCGCCAAGTTCGCGGTGATAGAACGCCTGCTCCGGCGACACGCGCGCCTCCTTCAAGCCGGCCGGTTCCGGCGCCGCGTACGCATAGAACGCCGGCTCCAGCACCGCCCCGCTGCCCGGCCAGAAACCATGGCTGATCACTTCGTGCGAATACGCATCCTGCTGGAACGCCGGTCCGTCCCGCGGCGGCGCGCCCCGGCCGGAAAACCGCGTCACCGCCAGGTCGAAACTGCCCCAGAAGAAATTCACCGGGCTGCACTTGCCGACAAACGCGCACTGCGAAGCGGTGAACACGCGATCCACCTGCACCAGGATGCGGCACAGCCGGTCGACGTATTCGCGGTCGTAACTGTGATGCCGCGTGTCGCGGTCCAACCGGATCGGTTCGGGCAATTCCGTCGACGTCGGATGGATCTTAACCGGCAACCCCATGCCGTCCAGCGTGTCCAGCAATTCGCGATAAAAATCCGCGACGCTCTGCGGCCTCAACGCCAGCGTGCGCGTCACGCCGTCCGACGTGCGGATCAGCAACTGGTGGTCGATGAAATCGAACTGGATCGTGAAGGTGCGCGTGCCGTGCGGCAGCGGGCGCGTGGTCAGGCCGCGCGGCGTGACACGCAGCGCCACGGCCCAGCAGTGATTGAGCGGCGCGGCAAGCGCCAGCGCGATCTTGCCCACCACCTGCGACCACAGGTGCAACGTGGCATAGATATCCTTCCACGCGTCATAAGGCAGCGCAGGCCAGCAACTGTCGGCATCCGTTCTCATGTGGGCGGCCTCGCTCCGTAGGACCAAACCATCATAGTCGCGTAGACCGGAATCTACCTTGTAGGTTGGGCTGAGCGCTTTCTGCGAAGCCCAACTTTCCGTCGCGACGTTGGGCTTCGCCCGGGCAAGCCCGGCTCAACCCTACAGCACCGCGCGTCGCGAATGCCTCGCCGACAAAAGCGTAGAGGTCGACCTGCCCCATCGAAGTCGCGCATCTGACGGCCGTCTACCCGCGCCGTTCACTCCGCGATTTCCGCGTTTCACGCCGGCGGCCGGCGCCCGCGTCGCATGCCGCTTCCGTTGCCGTTGCGGACCGCTATGCTCCGGCTCGACGTTTCGGGAGCAACCCGCCATGTTCAAAAGCACCTTCTTCGTCTTGCGCATCGCCATCGCCTGGGCGCTGCTGTTCATCGTGCTGTTGATCGTCCTGGCCAACACGATCGGCGCCGGCGGCGGGCTGTTCGTACTGGCGGCGTTCATCCTCGGCACGCTGGCCATCGTGGGTGCGGTGTCGCACGTCCGGCGGGTGCGCCTGATCGCGGGACGCGTGGACGACGGCACCCTGCTCAGCCGCCAGCGGCGGCAGATCGAGATCCCGTTCGAGGCGGGCGAGGCCTTCGACATGCTCGACGCAGCCGTCCGCGAACTGCCGCGCAGCCAGGAAATCGAAAGCGCGCGCGACAGCCTGCAATTGCACGCCAAGGTCGGGCGGCCGCACGTGTACGGGCGCAGTCGCCTCGCGCGCCTGAATCCGGCCAACTGGTTCGGCAGCTTGCGCAACCAGGTGACCGCCACCATCACGCCTGGCGACGGCACCGGCAGCGTCACATTGATCTGCGAGCCGGAAGCCGGCGCGTGGTCCGACTGGTTCCGGGTCGACGACGGTACCAACTTCGAGAATGCCGAGGCGATCACCCGTGCGATCGCGCGGCGCATCGCCGAGCGTCGCCGCAACGAACAACGCGCCGCCGAGCAGACCGCGACGGAAAAGGAACTCTCCGTCGCGCGGCTCAACCTGCTGCACGCGCAGATCGAGCCACACTTCCTGTACAACACCCTCGCCAATGCGCAGGTGCTGACCCGCAGCGAACCGCAGCAGGCCGACCGCATGCTCGGGCATTTGATCCAGTACCTGCGGCATTCGCTGCCCAGTACGGACGGAGCGATGTCCACGCTCGGCGACGAACTGGAACGCACCCGCGCCTACCTCGAGATCCTGCGCATCCGCATGGGACCGCGGCTGGCGCTGGAAGTTGACGTGCCGGATGCGCTGCGCGCGATCCAGATGCCGTCGATGATGCTGCAGACGCTGGTCGAGAACGCGATCAAGCATGGCCTGGAACCCAAGCCCGGCGGCGGCACGGTGTGGCTGCTCGCGCGCCGGGACGA
>Ga0157370_10002486_pt1 | contig 22218 bp, 17 predicted proteins | sample C35metaG_FD_113463 | JGI IMG/M metagenome (GOLD analysis project Ga0157370, IMG submission 113463) | Corn rhizosphere microbial communities from Kellogg Biological Station, Michigan, USA - C3-5 metaG | ecosystem: Host-associated > Plants > Roots > Rhizosphere > Soil | place: USA: Michigan...
CGGCTTTAGCCTTGGCCGTGTCGCTGTTGAAAGCCTGAATTTTGGCGGTTTTTTGCAAGGACTTGATATAGCTCGCGCCATCCACCGGCAGGTCTGGGGCGTGGCCGACCAGCGGCTGCTCGGCATCCTGCCCGATATAGCGGCTGAGGGTGGCGGTGGCAACGCGCAGTTCGCGGCGCAGCTGGTCTTCGCGATCCGCCAAGTCTGCCCGTTTTTCATCGGCATTAAGCGAGTCGGCAAGGCCCGTGCGCCCGGAAACCACCTGAGCCTGAAGGGCTTTGCCCAGCGCGTCATTTTCATGCTCAAGCTGCTGCAATAGGCCGAGCTGCTGCTCGAGGTAATAGCGCGTTATCCACGCCACGGCGGCACCCTGTGCCACGTCGACTTGCAACACATTGTGTTGAGAACCGGCCTGCTGGATTTGCGCGCTGGCGACATCTTCCCGCGCAACGCGCTTGGCGGCGTTGGGGAAATCCTGCATCACCCCGAGCTTCTCCATGGTCATGGACTCTTCGGTAAAGGAGTTGGCGGCCGGGCCGGAGATGGGAAAGTTGTCGATGCCGGTCACCAGTTTCGGGTCAGGCAAGGCTCCAGCCGGAATGGCCGAGGATTGCGCCGAGCGCACGGCGGTCTGGCTGGCAGAGAGTTCAGGTGATTGCTGTAAAGCGCTGCTCACCGCATAGCTGAAGGTCAGCGGCGCGGCGTGAGCCAAGGGCGCAAGTCCCACCAGCAAAAGCTGGGCAGGAAGATAGAACGATTTGAAGGACATCGTGGTGATCCCATGAAAGTAACGGCACGCGCGATGGCATACCTATTCCGCCAAGCCACAGGCTAGACGGCGTTAACAGTCGTTAAGAATCACGCAAGCCGAGGAGGGCGCCACTGGCCTTCAAGGGGAGGAGAAAAGGGGGTTTCTGGGGTAGGTTGAGCATCTGCGTGGTAAGGCGCAGATAAATTCAGCGGAACAAAGGAGGTCAAAATGGTGTTAAGGTTGCAGTTAGAGCCAAACTTACAGTTTTGGCCGCTCTGCTGTTTGCCGTGCGAAGAGGACAGGGCGTTTTTGCTCGCCATGCAGTCATCAGGCATCCCATCCATGCCGCTCATGCCCGCCATGGTGGGCATAGTCGCAGCGCTGGACGAGGTTTCCGTCATCAGATTACATTGCGCCATCAAGTTCATCGACGCCAGCCCCAGAGAGGGCAGCGTAATGGACAAAATCAGCAAAATAAGCAGACGGATCTTTTTCATGAACCGGAGTGTAAGTTAACTGTTTGAAATTTGCATCTGCAGATAATTAACAAAACGTGACAGCAGCTTCCAAACTAGATCTTCCAGTTTTTCACTTTACTCATCAACGAATTATCCTGCTTTAACATCTGGGAGATCTCCGGGTTTTTATAGCGTTTTGCCACGTCGCGGGCCGTCTCACCCTGTCGATTCTTTACATTCAAATTGATATTCGGGTGGCTGAGCAGCAGGGCGATGCCTTGGCTGTTGCCGGATTTGGCGCAGATGTGCAGCGCCGTGTCGCCCTTGTGATTGTCCTGCAAATTGACGTCAACGTCGGGGCGCGACAGCAGCAGTTTCATGGGTTTCATATCGGGCTGGGACAGGGTTTTCACATACTGATTGTGCATAAAAGTCACGCCGCTGAATCGGCTGCGAATATGCAATGGCGACTGGCCGCTGGCGTTCTTCTGGTTGGGGTTGAGCCGTCGGTCGTTGAGCAGGCTCTCGGTCATGCTGCGGCTCGGCAAGTCCTTACTCAGCACAATGTGCAGCGGCGTGTTGCCTTGGCGGTCGCCTTTGTTGACATCAATGTTGGGTGAGTTGAGCAGCGCGCTGACGCTCTGCTTGTCCCCGCGCTGAATCGCCCGGCTCAGCGGTGGCGTCTGGTTGCTATCCGCCAGCGTATTATTGATATCCACCCCGGCGTGTTGGATGAGCGACGGAATGAGCTCATGCTTCATCTGCCCAATCGCCGAGTTGAGCAAGCCGGTGCCTTCCTTCTGTAACAGGTTCGGGTTGGCGCTCAGGGCTTTGTTCAGCATGATGGGGAATAGGGATGAGTCATAATGCAGCAAAGCCTGACGCAGATTCTCCGCCGTCGGCACCGCGCCGGGGTAGGACGCCAGCATGTTGACGATCTCTTTCCGCGAGCCAGAGACCGCGCAGGCCCAGGCATTATGCGAGCCGTGCTGGAAATGCGTCGGCTTATTAATCAAGTCAGGATTAATGCGGCTGGAAAGAATAAAACGCACGGTTTTTTCATCCCGCCCCAGCACGGCTTTAAGCAACTGTTGCTGCTTCTCGCCCTCGGGGAAGGTGCTGAAGGTGTAGAGCGCATTGGCGCGGCTGTGCTTGTCCGTCTCTGACATCGCCGCCAGCGACTTAGCATCATCTTTCAGGTTTGAAAAAACGTTGTGCAGCAGCTCGCTCGGCAGATGTCCGTGTTTTTGAACTTCCATGACGTCTCGCTTAGTTGACCAGTTAATGCCAATAGAACCCCGCCTGTCAGCAGGGGATTTTCCCAATGAGTGGTCTTGAAACGGCTTCGGTTCCGAAAATAACGCAAATTAGCGCCGCGTCATGCCCTTCCTCGGACAAATACCTACCACCTGCCTGAAAAATGACCACGCCAGGAGGCGATCTCCTTGTGCCGTTGTGGCATAATGCGCGCCAAATCACATTCCTAATTAAGAGCGAGCGTTGTGTTAAGTACTTACAACATCACCATGCAATTCGGCAGCAAGCCGTTATTTGAAAATATTTCCGTGAAATTTGGCGGCGGCAACCGTTATGGCCTGATCGGCGCGAACGGCTGTGGTAAATCCACTTTCATGAAGATCCTCGGCGGCGACTTAGTGCCTTCCGGCGGTAACGTCGTGCTCGACCCGAACGAACGTCTGGGTAAGCTGCGTCAGGACCAATTTGCGTTCGAGAAATTCTCCGTTCTCGACACCGTTATCATGGGCCACACCGAGCTGTGGGCCGTGAAAGAAGAGCGTGACCGTATTTACGCCTTGCCAGAAATGAGCGAAGAAGACGGCTATAAAGTGGCCGATCTGGAAGTGGCTTACGGCGAGATGGATGGCTACAGCGCGGAATCTCGCGCCGGTGAGCTGCTGCTTGGCGTGGGTATTCCAGTTGAGCAACATTATGGCCCGATGAGCGAAATCGCCCCGGGCTTTAAACTGCGCGTATTGCTGGCTCAGGCGCTGTTCTCCGACCCAGAAATTCTGCTGCTCGACGAACCGACGAACAACCTGGACATCGATACCATTCGCTGGCTGGAGCAGGTGCTGAACGAGCGTAACAGCACCATGATCATCATTTCGCATGACCGTCACTTCCTGAACATGGTCTGTACTCATATGGCGGATCTGGACTACGGCGAACTGCGCGTTTATCCGGGCAACTACGACGAGTACATGACGGCGGCCACTCAGGCTCGTGAGCGCCTGACTGCCGACAACGCCAAGAAGAAAGCGCAAATCGCTGAGCTGCAATCTTTCGTGAGCCGCTTTAGTGCCAACGCCTCTAAATCTAAACAGGCGACCTCGCGTGCCCGCCAGATTGATAAAATTCAGCTCGACGAAATCAAAGCGTCCAGCCGCCAAAACCCTTTCATCCGTTTCGAGCAGGATAAGAAGCTGTTCCGTAACGCGCTGGAAGTGGAAAAACTCACCAAAGGTTTTGATAACGGCCCGCTGTTTAAAAACTTGGGTTTGATGCTGGAAGTGGGCGAGAAGGTCGCCATTCTCGGTGCCAACGGTATCGGTAAATCGACCTTGCTAAAAACGCTGGTAGGCGACCTTGAGCCAGACAGCGGCAGCGTGAAATGGTCCGAAAACGCCAAAATCGGTTACTACGCGCAGGATCACGAATATGAATTCGATGAGACGCTGAACGTATTCGACTGGATGAGCCAGTGGAAATCCGAGAAGGACGACGAGCAGGCAGTTCGCGGTATCTTAGGCCGTTTGCTGTTTGGTCAGGACGATATCAAGAAGAAAGTAAAAGTGCTTTCTGGTGGTGAGAAAGGCCGCATGCTGTTCGGGAAACTGATGATGCATCGTCCAAACATCCTGATTATGGATGAACCAACCAACCACATGGATATGGAATCCATCGAGTCACTAAACATGGCGCTGGAAATGTACGAAGGCACGCTGATCTTCGTCTCCCACGACCGTGAGTTCGTAAGTTCCTTGGCAACGCGCATCATCGAGATCACGCCGAACAAGATTGTCGATTTCTCAGGTACGTATGAAGATTATCTGCGTAGCAAGGGCATCGATAACTAAATCCTCTGCATCCTTCGCGCTGCCTCCGCGTTGGCTGCCTGCGCTCGCCCCGGTCACATACTTGTGTATGCTCCCGGGGTCTCGCTTAGTTGCCGCCTTGATGCAACGCGAATGATTTTGAGGATTGCCAGTTAAATGCTCCACAAAAAACCGCCCCGAGAGGCGGTTTTTTTATGCGTGAAATTAGCGTTTAAGGATTGCCGCAAACTTCGCATCCGGCGTGTTTGGTCAGTTTCATCTCTCTGAACTGCATGGTCATGGCGTCAAACATCAGTAATCGGCTGCGCAGGGTTTGGCCGAAGTGGGTGAGCAGTTTGATGGCCTCCATGGCTTGCAGGCTGCCAATGGTGCCGACCAGCGGGGCCATAACGCCGGCTTCGACGCAGGTCAGGGCGTTTTCGCCAAACAGTCGGCTGAGGCAGCGATAGCAAGGCTCGTCCGGCTGATAGGTAAACACGCTCAGCTGGCCTTCCATGCGAATGGCGGCCCCTGATACCAAAGGCGTTTTGAGCTGGAAACAGGCGCGGTTTAGCTGGTCGCGAATGGCCACGTTGTCGGTGCAATCCAGCACTAAATCACAGCGAGCGATGACGTCCTGCAACTCGCTTTCGTCCAGCTGGTGGTCAATCTGCGTCAGGGTTACGTGCGGGTTAATTTCCGCCAGCGCTAGTGCCGCAGAGGCCACTTTAGGCATGCCAATGCGCGCGTCGGTGTGCAGAATCTGCCGTTGCAGATTGGAGAGTGACACGGTGTCGAAGTCCAACAGCGTCATTGAACCTACGCCCGCCGCCGCCAAATATTGCGCGGCGGCACAGCCTAAACCGCCCAGCCCAACCACCAGCATCTGGCTGGCTTTCAGCTTCTCCTGCCCGTCGAAATCAAAGCCCTTCAGCACTATTTGGCGGTTGTAGCGCAGGGTTTCGGCGTCAGTCAGTTCAGGCAGTGTATTCATCGTTAGCCTCTCAGCAGGGCGTTAAAAGGTTCGACATCCACCCATTCGCCAGCGGCTACGCGGCCACGTTCGCGCTCCAATACCACAAAACAGTTGGCTTGGCTGAAGGAGCTAAATACGTGCGAACCCTGATGCCCCGTGCTGCGCACCTCTAATTCGCCCGTAGCGCTGGTGGTGAAAATTCCACGCTGGAAATCCAAACGCCCCGGCGATTTGCCAAACGGCGTCACGGCTTTGGCTTTAAAGCGCGGAGGCAGCGACCAACTGCTGTAACCACTTAGCCCGGCGATAAACGGCTGCACCATTTGATAGAAGGTGAGGGCGGCGGAGACCGGATTGCCCGGCAGGCCGCAGAACCAGGCATTTTTCAGTTTGCCGAAGGCGAAAGGCTTGCCCGGCTTAATCGCCAGTTTCCAGAAGCCAATCTCGCCCAGCTCGTCGAGCATCTTTTTGGTGTAATCGGCTTCGCCCACCGAGACGCCGCCGCTGGAAATCACCAGATCCGCATAGTCATCGGCCTGCTCAAACGCGTGGCGCAGCGCCTGCGGGTCATCGCGAATAATGCCTAAATCCAGCACCGCGCAGCCCATTTGCTCCAGCATTAGGCGAACCGCAAAACGGTTGGTGTCATAGATTTGGCCTTCCTGTAAAGGCGTGCCGACGGGCTGTAGCTCATCGCCGGTGGAGAAAATCGCCACTTTCAGCGGCTTGAACACTTCGACTTGCTCAATGCCCAGCGAGGCCAGCAGCGGCAGCTCTGCCGCGCCGAGGCGCACGCCTTTGGCCAAGACGCTATCCCCCTGTTTGATGTCGTCACCAATCAGGCGGATGTTCTGGCCCGGCTGAACGTCGGCGGTGAAGCGCACGCCCGCGTCGCTCACTTCGGCCTGCTCCTGCATGATGACGGCGTCCGCGCCCTGTGGCACCGGCGCGCCGGTCATGATGCGAATGCAGCTTCCCGCAGGCCAGTCGCCGTTAAAAGGCGCGCCGGCGAAGGCTTTGCCCGCCACCGGCAGCACCGCGTCATCGTGCAGGTCGGCGCAGCGCACGGCGTAACCGTCCATCGCCGAGTTATCAAAGGGCGGCACGAAGACTGGGGAGCGCACCGGCGCGGCGGTAATGCGACCCGCGGCGGCGGTCAGCGGCACGGATTCAGCGTCTGGCGGGGCTTTCGAGGCGATGTGCCCCTGCATTTTGTCCAGTGCGTCTTGCAGCGAAATAAGACCGGCGGTGTTGAATTCCATCATAAATTCCTTGTGTGCCTGCCGACGGGTTGGCGGCTGAGTGGGGCAAAAGCATGGGATCATTATGTCAGACTACGCAAAGGAAGAGAAAACGGCGGTCAATAAATCGAGAGTTAGCGTGAATAACTTTTACAGAAAAATTGAGATCGATCCCGAAATTAATATGAAAACCTAGGTATCATTACCGATAGTTTTGTGATGTAGCGCACAAATTAATGTCTATTGCCGTCGGGAGTTGCATTGTGATGAAAAAAAACCGCCATCAAGCGATCCTTCGGTTGGTGGACGAACATGAGGTAGTTCAAGTCAGCGAATTGGCCGAATGGCTGAATGTCAGCTTAGAAACGATTCGCCGCGACCTCAGTGAAATGCAGGATCAGGGGTTAATCTTGCGCCGCCACGGCCGCGCTCGCCGCCTGATCCAGCAGCCGACCACCGGCTGGGTAAACAGCCTGCAACAGGCACCGCAGCTTTAACGCGAAAACCAAATCTGTTGCGCAGAATGCAAAAAGGGAAGACATCGCTGTCTTCCCTTTTTTTATGCTTCAACCACGGTTAGCGGGCGATCAGTGCGCCGACGCGTTGTGGTGAATTTTTTCCGCTTTACTCTTAATCCCGGCAATCACCACCGCAATCACCAGCAGCACATAAGAGATGCTGGCGATATTCAGCGCCCAGAACAAGCCGAATTCGCGGTGAATAAAGGAGGAGAAAGAGGCGAAGATCAAGGTGCCGACTGACGCCGTGGTCAGCAGCGCCGAGGTCAGCGTTGGTGGCGATTTCTTCACTTGCAGGCTGCCGTAGCTCATCAGGCCAGAGAACATACCGGAGTTACAGAAGCCGAAGACGCCCACGCCAATCATCACCAGCGTAGTGGATTCGCTATGTGTTACGACGCTCAGGCTAATCAGGCCAACAATGGCGGAGATCAGCAGGAAGGTGCGCAGCTTGACGAAACGCACGGTGAACTGGTTGAGGAACAGGCCAATCGCCTTCACCGTCCAGTAAATAGTGATGTAAAACGCCGAGCGGTCAGCATCCAGATGGAAGTGCTCGAGCAGCCAGCTTGGCATCCACAGGGTAAATACCAGCTCGCTGAAGACAAACGCGAACAGCGCGAAGCACAGCACGTAGGCCGCGATGCCCCAAGGCTCTTTCGCCACATCTTGGTTAGAAACGCTTTTTTCCGGCTGCGGAACGGACGGGAATTTCTGCCCAACGCACAGCAAAATCATCAATAGGCTCAGCGTCCCCATGATGCCGTACATCGCCAGCCAGCTCGCGCCATGCTTGAACAGGAAACCGAGCAGCAGGGAGAGGGTCATACCGGAGAGGGCGAAGAAGAAGTCGGTGAAAATCAGGTTGGCAGAGCGCTTTTTCGGGTCGTCATTGATACGCACCACCAGATAGCTGCCAATCGACATCATCAGGCCAGCGGTGGAGCCAATCAGGAACACGCCAATGCCGAACAGAGTAATAGAAGGCATCAGGAATAGGGCGATACAGGTCAGCACGGAAATCACCGAGCCGGTGATCAGCTGCTTGCCCAAATCGAATTTACGCATCAGCAGGCCGCTGACCATAATCGGCAGGAACAGGCCGATGTTCATCAGGGAGAACATCAAACCAATAAACGCCGGATCTTTATTGAACGCGGTCGCGACCGGCCCGATAACAATACCTAGCGTGGAAACCAGTCCGCCGGTAAAAAAGTAACTCAGCCACGAGATAACGTTAATCCGGCGGCGGTTGTACACAGTATCCATAACCTATTTCCTAAGAGTACTCTTCATCCTTCGCTGTCCGGCGGGTTGCCATCCTACGAAAACTTGAGCATTTGAGTATGTAAAAGCCGTTTTAAGAGAGTGGGAAGCCTTGCCAGAGACACCTTGCACCACGAAATCCCCTCTATGCTACGCATCAGCGGGGCATTTGGCACCCAGCCGTAACGTAAATTATTTTGGGGATAGGACGTTTATTATTCCTGTTATTTAGACGTTTGTCTCGCCTGTTTATACGATCCCATTATTTAATTTTCCTAAATATTCTAAGCAATTAGCTTATTAATTCTGGTTATACATTTCTGCTTTACATACTGTAGCGGGCTAAATATAGTCAAAAAAAGCTCGATCTAACCTTTTATTAACACAGGGTACAGCGCGAATGAGTTCTACGACTCCTGCTCCTGATGCTTCTATTTTGGACGAAAAGCGTCCGGTTATTGCGATACATGGTGGTGCCGGGGCTATTACCCGAGCCGCCATGAGTGCTGAAAAAGAGCAGCGCTATCTTCAGGCGCTGGAGAGCATTCTCGCCAGCGGACAGCAGATTCTGGCGGCGGGCGGCAGCGCTTTAGATGCCGTGACCGAAGCCGTGCGCCTGCTCGAAGAGTGCCCGTTATTCAACGCCGGAACCGGCGCGGTGTTTACTCATCAAGGCACCCACGAGCTGGACGCCAGCATTATGGATGGCCGCACTCTGGACGCAGGCGCCATTAGCTGCGTTAACCATATTCGTAACCCTATTCTTACCGCCCGCAAAATCCTCGAAGTCAGCCCGCACGTGATGTTCACCGGCGAAGGTGCCGAGCGTTTTGCGCGTAATCACGGGCAGGAAATGGTGGCCGCCGACTTCTTTTCGACTCAAGACCGCTATGACCAACTGACTCGCGCCATTGCCAGCGAAAGCGGCGTGGTGCTTGATCATGACGGCGCGGCGGCGGGATCTGACGATCCTCTCGATGCCGATCGCAAATTCGGCACGGTAGGTGCCGTGGCCCTCGACGCTCAGGGTAATCTGGCTGCGGCGACCTCGACCGGCGGCATGACCAACAAGCAGGCCGGGCGCGTGGGCGACTCGCCGATTATCGGCGCGGGCTGCTATGCCAATAACCAGACGGCGGCGGTGTCCTGTACCGGCACGGGTGAAGTCTTTATGCGCTGCGTTGCGGCTTATGACGTGGCAGCGTTAATGGATTACGCGGGGCTAACTTTGCAGCAAGCGACAGACAAAGTGGTGATGGAAAAACTGGTGGCCCTCGACGGCTCCGGCGGCCTGATTGCCGTGGATAGCTTGGGCAACGTGGCCTTGCCGTTTAATAGCGAAGGCATGTATCGCGGCGTGGCTTACGTGGGAGAGCGGCCAAATGCAGCCATCTACCGATAAGCCACTGATCCTGCCGGACAATCAGGTGCTGGCCGCGCGCGACCTCAGCGTGCGTTTTCACCATGAAGGTCAGGCGATTGAGGCCGTGCGCAATCTCAGTTTCGACGTTCATCGTGGCGAAACGCTGGCGATTGTTGGCGAGTCCGGCTCGGGGAAATCCGTCACCTCTCTGGCGCTGATGCGTCTGGTGGAGCAGGGCGGCGGGCAGATCACCCAGGGGCAGGTGCTGTTTCGGCGGCGCAATGGCGAAGTGGTGGACACCACCGCGGCGTCGCAATCTGCGATGCGCTCGCTGCGCGGTGCCGATATCGCGATGATTTTTCAGGAACCGATGACCTCCCTCAATCCGGTGTTCCCGGTGGGCGAGCAGATTGCCGAATCCATCCGTTTGCATCAGGGGAAAGATCACCGAACCGCGCGCGCCGAAGCCCTGCGCATGCTGGATTTAGTGCGTATTCCCGAAGCGAAAAACATTCTCGACAGCTACCCGCACCAGCTCTCCGGCGGGATGCGCCAGCGGGTGATGATTGCCATGGCGCTGTCGTGCAAACCGGCGCTACTGGTGGCCGATGAACCAACCACCGCGCTGGATGTGACCATTCAGGCGCAAATTTTGCAGCTAATCCGCGTGTTGCAAAAAGAGATGAATATGGGAGTGATTTTTATCACTCATGATATGGGCGTGGTGGCGGAAATTGCCGACCGCGTGCTGGTGATGTATCGCGGTAATAAGGTGGAAGTTGGGGATGTCAGCACGGTTTTCCGCGCGCCCCAGCATCCTTATACCAAAGCGCTGCTCTCCGCCGTGCCTAAGCTGGGGGCGATGACCGGCAAAAACCTGCCGGCCCGTTTCCCGCTGCTGGTTCAAGACGAGGCGGCTGGCGAATCGCCGGCGAATTTAACTCAAGACACGTTGAAGCCAGGCGCGCAGCCTGTGTTGCAAGTTCGCGACTTAGTCACCCGTTTCAACCTGCGCGGCGGCATCCTCAACCGCGTCACGCGTCAGGTTCACGCGGTGGAAAAAGTCAGTTTTGACCTCTATCCGGGCGAAACGCTGGCGCTGGTGGGCGAGTCCGGCTGTGGCAAATCCACCACCGGGCGCTCTCTGTTGCGGCTGGTGGAAAGTCAGGGGGGAAGTATCACCTTTAACGGCCAGACCATTACCGACCTGAAAGGCCCGGCGCTGCAACATTTACGCCGTGATATACAATTTATCTTTCAGGACCCTTATGCCTCGCTCGACCCGCGCCTCACCGTCGGCTACTCCATTATGGAGCCGCTGCTGGTGCACAACGTGGCGCGCGGCAAAGAGGCCGAGGCGCGAGTGGCGTGGTTGCTGGAGAAAGTGGGGCTGCTGCCGGAGCACGCGCAGCGTTACCCGCACGAGTTTTCTGGCGGCCAGCGGCAGCGTATTTGCATTGCCCGCGCCCTGGCGCTGAACCCGAAAGTGGTGGTTGCCGATGAGTCCGTCTCGGCGCTGGATGTGTCGATTCAGGCGCAGATCGTCAATCTGCTGATGGATTTACAGCGCGAGTTTGGTATCGCTTTCCTGTTTATTTCCCATGACATGGCGGTGGTGGAGCGCATTAGCCACCGCGTGGCGGTGATGTATCTTGGGCAAATTGTTGAAATTGGCCCAAGACGCGCGGTGTTTGAGAATCCTCAACATGCTTACACCCGCAAGCTGATGGCGGCCGTGCCGGTCGCCGATCCTGCCCACCGCAGCAAAGAACACGCGTTGCTGGTGGATGATATTCCAAGCCCGATCCGCGCACTGCATGATGAGCCTGTGGTTTCGCCATTAGTGCGAGTCGCAGAAGGGCATTATGTTGCAAGGCACGCCGTTGGCGGCCTGTATTGATTCTGGTGTAGTCATAAAGATAAGTCACTTTGACAGCAATTATAAAAAGGAAAATTGGATGCAAACATTGAAGGGTAAGGCAGGGCTTCGCAAAGCCATCCTCGCGGTCGCCGTGGTTGGCGGACTGGCTTCCGGCTCTGCATGGGCAGCAAAAGACGTCACTATCGCCGTTGGGTCGAACTTCACTTCACTTGACCCTTATGATGCTAACGACACCTTGTCGCAGGCCGTGGCGAAATCATTTTATCAGGGCCTGTTCGGCTTTGATAAAAACTTAAAACTGGTCAACGTGTTGGCTGAAAGCTACACCGTGAGCAAAGACGGTCTGGTTTACACCATCAAGCTGCATCCGGGGATTAAATTCCAGGACGGCACCGACTTCAACGCCGAAGCCGTAAAAGTAAACCTTGATCGCGCCAGCAACCCTGACAGCCACCTCAAGCGTTACAACCTGTTCAAAAACATCGATAAGACCGAAGTCGTTGACGCCAACACGGTGAAAATCACCCTGAAGACGCCATTCTCGGCCTTCATCAACAACCTGGCTCACCTGTCTGCGGTGATCATCTCCCCGGCGGCGCTGACCAAGTACGGCAAAGACATCGGCTTCCACCCGGTAGGTACTGGCCCGTACGTGCTGGACCAGTGGAACCAGACTGATTTCGTGAAAGTGAAGAAATTCGACGGTTACTGGAAGAAAGGTGAGCCGAAGCTCGACTCTATTACCTTCCGCCCGGTGGTGGATAACAACACCCGCGCCGCGATGCTGCAAACCGGTGAAGCTGATTTCGCCTTCCCGGTGCCTTACGAGCAAACCGCGCTGCTGGAGAAAAACACCAAGCTTGATGTCGTGACCGCGCCGTCAATCCTGCACCGCTACATCAGCTTTAACGTGACCCAGAAGCCGTTTGATAACCTGAAAGTTCGTCAGGCGATCAACTACGCCATCAACAAAGACGCGCTGATTAAAGTCGCCTTTGCCGGTTACGCCGTGCCGTCTGAAGGCCCGCTGCCGCAGGGCATCGAGTATGCTGCCAAATTCAAACCTTGGCCTTACGACCCGGCTAAGGCTAAAGAGCTGCTGAAAGAAGCGGGCTACCCGAACGGTTTCACCACCACTTTGTGGTCTTCGCACAACAGCAGCACCGCGCAGAAAGTGATTCAGTTTGCTCAACAGCAGCTGGCTCAGGTGGGTATCAAAGTGACCGTGACCGCGTTTGACGCCGCGCAGCGTGCCGCTCAGGTGGAAAACGTCGGCCAGAAAGATGCGGGTGTTCGCCTGTTCTACACCGGCTGGTCAGCCTCTACGGGGGAAGCAGACTGGGCATTGACGCCGCTGTTCGCCACTCAGTCAGCACCGCCTAAGCAGTTCAACACCGCGTTCTATAGCAACCCGGCGGTGGATAAAGACTTGGCCGATGCCCTGAAAACTACGGATAAAACCGAGAAAGCCAAGCTGTATCAAGATGCGCAGACCAAAATTTGGGATGACGCACCGTGGGCCTTCTTGGTGACCGAGCGTCTGGTTTCTGCTCAGAACAAACGCCTGAGCGGCTTCTACGTGATGCCGGATACCTCATTCAACTTTGACGATGCGGACGTGAAGTAATCACTTTCGACTAGCTCAGTTCATTAGGGGAAGCAGGGAGTGGGGTGCTCAAATGGGGCCTCACGACAGGCTTCCCCGTGAATTTGTTTCTTGCTAACGTCTCAGAGGTTTTTTTAATGGGCGCAGTTAATCTGTCATGCTGAATTACTTCCTAAAACGATTACTCGGATTGATACCAACCCTGCTCATTGTGGCAGTGTTGGTTTTTCTGTTTGTACATTTGCTACCAGGCGACCCGGCGAGACTGGCGGCGGGACAGGATGCTGACCAGAGCGTTGTTGAGCTGGTTCGCAAAGATTTAGGTCTCGATAAGCCGCTCTATCAGCAATTTTTCACCTTCTTTAGCCACGCTCTGCGCGGCGACTTCGGCCATTCGATGGTGTCGAAGCGCCCGGTGATTGATGAGATTGGCTCACGATTCCTGCCCACCCTGTGGCTAACGCTCACCAGCATGGTCTGGTCGGTGATTTTCGGGCTGGTGATTGGCGTGGTGTCTGCCGTTTGGCGCAATCGTTGGCCTGACCGCGTGGGCATGGCGCTGGCGGTCTCCGGCATCTCCTTCCCGGCGTTTGCCCTCGGTATGCTGCTGATGCAGGTGTTCTCGGTGCAGCTCGGCTGGTTGCCGACTATAGGCGCAGACGGCTGGCAGCACTACATTCTGCCTTCAATCACGCTGGGCGCGGCGGTTGCGGCGATCATGGCCCGCTTCACTCGCGCCTCTTTTGTCGAGGTGATGCAAGAGGACTATATGCGCACCGCGCGTGCCAAGGGCGTGCGCGAAACGCTGGTGGTGGTGAAACACGGCCTGCGTAACGCGATGATCCCGGTGGTGACCATGATGGGCCTGCAGTTTGGCTTCCTGCTCGGCGGCTCTATCGTGGTGGAGAAAGTCTTCAACTGGCCGGGCCTCGGGCGTCTGTTGATTGATTCGGTAGAAATGCGCGATTACCCGGTGATTCAAGCCGAGGTGCTGCTGTTCTCACTGGAGTTCATCCTGATCAACCTGTTGGTCGACATGCTTTATGCAGTTATCAACCCTTCAATTCGTTACAAGTGAGCATGCGCATGAAAAACTGGCGGCGTAATGCCGTGCTGGCCTCGATGCCGGTGATAACCGCGGAGTCGGTGCAAAAGCAGCAGGTGCGCACACCCTGGAAGGCTTTCTGGCGGCGTTTTCGCCAACAGCACATTGCCTTGGCGGCGGGTGTCTTCATTTTATTGATGATTGCGGTGGCTGCGCTGGCCCCGTGGATTGTGCCATTTGATGCTGAAAACTATTTTGACTACGACCGCCTGAATGAAGGTCCTTCACTGATTCACTGGCTGGGCGTTGACTCTCTTGGGCGGGATATTTTCAGCCGTATTTTGATGGGTGCCCGTATTTCTCTGGCGGCGGGCGTGCTTTCGGTGGTGCTGGGCGGCATTATCGGCACGGTATTTGGGCTGCTGGCGGGCTACTACGAAGGCTGGTGGGATCGCATCACTATGCGCGTCTGCGACGTGCTGTTTGCTTTCCCCGGTATTCTGCTGGCGATTGCCGTGGTAGCCGTAATGGGCAACGGCATGTCGAACGTGATTATCGCGGTGGCGATTTTCAGCATCCCGGCCTTTGCCCGTCTGGTGCGCGGCAATACGCTGGTGCTGAAACGCCAGACCTATATTGAGTCGGCGCGCAGCATTGGCGCTTCTGACTTCACCATCCTGTTCCGCCACATTCTGCCCGGCACGCTGTCAGCCATTGTGGTCTATTTCACCATGCGCATCGGCACCTCAATCATCACCGCCGCCAGCCTGTCGTTCCTCGGCATGGGCGCCCAGCCCCCGACGCCAGAGTGGGGCGCGATGCTCAACGAAGCCCGCGCCGACATGGTTATGGCCCCGCACGTGGCGATTTTCCCCAGCCTGGCGATATTCCTGACGGTGCTGGCGTTTAACCTGTTAGGGGATGGGTTGAGGGACGCGTTAGATCCGAAATTAAAAGGGTAAGAAGGGAGGGCTTTTGGAAAAGCCCTTCAAAACTTCAAAGTCAAAACCGTGCGCTGCCGCCACACCGGCCTTGAGGGGCGCCTATCGCCGCGCCCCTCAAGACTCCCCGGCTCTTTACTGCGCGCTGCCGCTCGCTGGGCGGACGTGTTTCAGGTATTTCCGTTCTCCACCGCAAAATGTCGCCGCTTAGGCGGTGCCCTCGCTTCAGGCTTCGAGCCTTTGGTCTCGAACCGTTCGCTCAGCGCCATTTTTGACTGCGGTTTTGAGGCTTCTCTACCGTGCCGTTTCAGGCAAATTCGAGTTTGTGAAGGGGGATAGGAAGGTTCGGTATAAATGCCAGTAGGTCGCGTTCAGAAGTGACGCCGAGGGAGTGGTTCGAGACCTATGGCTCGAAGCCCGAACTGAGGGAATCGCCTAAGCGACGGCACTTTGCGACGATCACCGTGGCTGCTGAAACACGTCCATTCCAACCCTGCGAAGCTTCGATCTTCCAGCAGCAAAAAAACGCAGGATTCCAAAGGGTTTCGTTTAAAACCCTTTGGGCCAGTGTGGGCGGCGAGCCCACGGTTTTGAAGTTGAAGTTGAAGTTGAAGTTGAAGTTGAAGTTGAAGTTGAATTGGAATTTAAAAGGCGAATCTGGGTCGCCCAACCCATTAACCCATCAACTAATAGGTTTCCCACCTGTCACCCCAATAACCTCGCCAGTAATGTAACTCGACTCCTGCGAGGCAAGGAAAACATAGCTTGAGGCCAATTCGGCGGGCTGCCCGGCGCGTTTGAGTGGGGTGTCTGAGCCAAAGTCGGGGATGTTCTCCTGAAGCTGCCCGCCGCTGACTTGCAGCACTGACCAGATTGGGCCGGGAGCCACGACGTTGACGCGGATACCTTTCTCGGCGACCTGCTTCGCCAAGCCTTGGCTATAAGTGATGATGGCGCCTTTAGTCGACGCGTAATCGAGCAGGAACTCACTCGGCTGATAGGCCTGAATTGACGAGGTGGTGATGATCGTCGAGCCAGCGGGCAGGTGCGGGATAGCCGCTTTGGTTATCCAGAACATGGCGAAAACGTTGGTTTCGAAGGTCTTTCTGAACTGCTCGGTGGTTAATTCCGTCACGTCAGTGACCGCCACCTGCTTGCCAGCAACCAGTGCTAACACATCTAAACCGCCCAGCTCGGAACGGGCTTTCTCCACCAGACGTTTACAGAAATCTTCATTGCTGATATCGCCCGGGATCAGCACGGCTTTACGGCCAGCCTCAATAATGTATTTCGCCACTTCTTCGGCATCCACCTGCTCTTCGGGCAGATAGGAGAGGGCGACGTCGGCCCCTTCACGGGCATAGGCAATGGCGGCGGCGCGGCCAATGCCGGAGTCGGCACCGGTGACCAAGGCTTTACGCCCTTCGAGTCGCCCTGAGCCACGGTAAGTCTCTTCGCCATGATCGGGTTTTGGCTGCATTTTGGCATCAAGCCCTGGCGCGGGTTGCTTCTGCTTAGGGAAGCCATCGCTGCTGTACTGCGTCACAGGGTTTTGCATGGTGTATTGATCGCGCTTACTCATTATTCGTCCTCTCTTCACCGGTTGATGCATTAAATGTGCATGAATTATTAAGACTAGTTGAGTGAGTTGAGATAACAACGCAGATTCATCTGATTCAAAGCTGAGGTGGGATCGACAGTGTAATAACGAAAGAATAGGGGCGAATGTGGCGAATTTACCGCCGGTTACAATGCGGGGTTGTTAATCAATGTTTACCACTTGATCCAAAAATAACCCTCTCCTTATATAGTTGAGAGGCGTTATCTCATGCCTCACTCTGCGGCGTAAAACGCCAGCTGAAATTAATGAAAAATAATTGAGGTATAGAGCAGCTTATGGAGCCTTTCTTACCGAATTCCATCCAGCGTTTTTCTCTGACATGGCTTCCCGCCGCGGCGCTTTCTCTGGCGCTGGGCGGCTGTTCAATGGCCAGGGCGGGGCAGAGCAGCGCAGAACCGCCACTCGATGCGCGGCTTAATGAGCAGGTGGTGATGCTTGCGGCGCATCTTGGCGATCGCACGGTTGAGCTGCAAACCACTATTTTCAAACCTTCGGGGCCGGGACCTTTCCCGATGGTGGTGCTCAACCACGGTAAAAACCCCGGCAAGGCCCGAGATCAAAAACGCTCGAGACATCTGCGAGTAGCGGCTGCCTTGGTCGAGCGCGGCTATGTTGTCGCCATCCCTATGCGTGAAGGTTTTGCGGGTTCAGGAGGGCGCTATCCAGATGACCACTGCGATACTTACAAGCATGGCTTAGACGAGGCGCGGGACGTTGCGGCGGCGATTAATGAATTGGTGAAACTGCCTTATGTCGACAGAACGCGCATGGTGATTGCAGGGCAGTCAGATGGCGGCCTGACTACTATCGCGCTCGGTACCCAGCAGATCCCCGGCGTGCTGGGCTTGGTGAACTTTTCCGGCGGGCTGCGGATGCGCACCTGCAGCGATTGGCCGCAAAGGCTGGTCGCCACCTACGCGGCCTACGGCAAACAGGCCCGCTATCCATCACTGTGGTTCTATGGCGACAACGATCAAAACTGGCCGCAGCCTATGCCACAGCAGATGTTCTCGGCTTATTACAGCCACACGATAGGCGCAGCGCATGAAGCGAAGATGGTGGATATCGGCGTGTTCGGTAAAAACTCCCACATATTCTTCGACACTAAAGACGGCGTGAAACTCTGGCTGCCGCAAGCCACGGTATTCTTCCACTCTCTAGGCCTGCCGTTTGAGCCTGTGAAGTGAAATAGTAATTAGAACGCATTCCCACCCTGCGCAGCCTCGGTCATCGAACAAAATAACGCAGGGTTCCAAGGGAGGCGCGTTTACGCCTCCCTTGGTCGGTGTGGGCCGACGCCCACGACCTTGATGTTGAACTTAAATAAAGCGGATTTGGACGCCTTCCAAATTTACCCGTGTAACCACTGCGCGTGGAACCTCAGATGCTCCTCGATAAAAGTCGCAATCGTGAAGTAGCTGTGGTCGTAGCCCGGCTGAATGCGGATCTGCAACGGCCAGCCTTGCTGACGCGCCAGCTCAACCAACTTGGATGGCTGGAGCTGATCGGCAAGGAACTGATCGTCGTCGCCCTGATCGATCAAGATCGGGAAGGGTTTCTGATCCTTGGGCAGCGTATTCAGCAAGTGGCAGCTGTCGTACTGCAACCATTGGTTCTCGTCATCGCCCAAATAGGCGCTGAAAGCTTTACGCCCCCAAGGCACCTGACAAGGGTTAACGATGGGCGCGAAAGCTGATACTGAGCGGAAACGCTGCGGGTTGCGCAGGGCTAACACCAATGCTCCATGGCCGCCCATGGAGTGACCGCAGATTGACTGTTTATCACTGACGGAGAAATGCCCGGCGATGATTTGCGGCAGCTCGTCGATAACATAGTCATACATACGGAAGTGGGCATCCCACGGCGCGCGGGTGGCGTTGAGGTAGAACCCCGCGCCCTGACCCAAATCATAATTTTCGTCATTGGGCACGTCGTCGCCCCGTGGGCTGGTGTCTGGCATCACCAGCACCAGTCCCAATTCGGCGGCAATGCGCTGCGCCCCGGCTTTCATCGTGAAGTTTTCATCGTTGCAGGTTAAACCTGACAGCCAATAGAGCACCGGCGGCGGATTATCATCACGCGGCGGCGGCAGATAAATGCTGAATGTCATGCTGCAATTTAAACTGCTGGAGGTGTGGCGGTAGCGCTGTTGCCAACCGCCAAACATTCGGTGTTCTTCGAGTAGTTCTATCGAGCTGCTCACCGTTAGGCTCCCTTATTTATTAAAGTGGATAACGGAACGAATGGACTTCCCATCGTGCATCAAATCAAAGGCTTCGTTGATGTCGTCCAGACCCATGGTGTGGGTGATGAAGTCATTCAAAGCAAACTCGCCGTCGAGATAACGCTGCACAATGCCCGGCAGCTGGGTGCGGCCTTTGACGCCACCGAAGGCAGAACCACGCCATACGCGGCCTGTGACCAGTTGGAAAGGACGAGTTGAAATCTCTTCACCCGCGCCTGCGACGCCGATAATTACCGATTCACCCCAGCCTTTGTGGCAGCACTCAAGCGCAGAGCGCATTACATTGACGTTGCCGATGCATTCGAACGAGAAGTCCACGCCGCCGTCGGTCATTTCAACAATTACGTCCTGAATCGGCTTATCAAAATCTTTTGGATTGATAAGATCGGTTGCACCCAGTTTGCGCGCCAGGTCGAATTTGCTGGTGTTGAGATCGATACCGATGATGCGACCCGCGCCCGCCATCACGGCGCCAATAATTGCCGACAGGCCGATACCACCGAGGCCGAAGATAGCAACGGTGTCGCCTTTCTTCACTTTGGCCGTATTCATCACCGCGCCCATGCCGGTGGTGACGCCACAGCCCAGCAGGCAGACTTCTTCCAGCGGCGCTTCTTTGTTGATTTTGGCGAGGGAGATTTCAGGCACCACGGTATATTCAGAGAAGGTGGAAGTGCCCATGTAATGGAAGATTGGCTTGCCGTCTTTGAAGAAACGGGTGGTGCCGTCTGGCATCAAACCTTTACCCTGCGTGGTGCGAATCGCCTGACACAGGTTGGTTTTGCCAGATTTACAGAACTTACACTCGCCACATTCTGGGGTGTACAGCGGAATGACGTGATCGCCTACCGCGACGCTGGTGACGCCTTCGCCCACGGCTTCGACTACGCCGCCGCCTTCATGGCCCAAAATCGCCGGGAATACCCCTTCAGGATCCTTGCCGGACAGGGTGTAAGCATCGGTATGGCACACGCCAGTAGCGACGATGCGCACCAGAACTTCGCCTTTTTGCGGCGGCATTAAATCCACTTCTTCAATGGAAAGTGGCTGGTTAGGGCCCCATGCAACGGCTGCGCGAGTTTTGATCATTTCCATGGTATTGCTCCTGTTTTATAAATTGTCGCCCTTGATACAGCTTCAATGACTGTGGGCTCATATTGCTGGTTGTTCTAACTCGCCAGCAATGGGGTGTTTGAGTAACGGCACGACGCCGCCGTTTTGCGCGATGATCAGCTCTTTAAGCGCCCGCACGTTAGGGGTGAAAGCGTCACGCCGCCAGATAAGCCACGTCGCGGTATCGGCGAAACTGTCTTCGATTTCATGGGCTTGCACCCGTTCATTGCCCGGCAGCTGATCCAGCACGCTGCGCGGTACCATGGCAATGCCCGCCCCGCTGGCGACGCAGGCCACCATCGAATGATAGGACTGAATTTCCATAATATTGCTGACAGCCAGCCCGGTGTGTTTAATCCACGACTGCAGGCGCGTGCGATAAGAGCAGGTGGCGCGGAAAGCAAAAACCGTATGGCCGCCGCGCCCTGGCGGAGTGTCGAAAGGGGATTCCCCCTGCGGCGAGATAATCACCAGACGTTCGCGAAAGGCGATACAGCCGTTGATATCGTCATAATCAATCGGCCCATCGACCAGCGCGGCGGCCAGTTTGCCATCGCGCACGCCATCAATAGTTTCTCCCGACGTAGCGGTATTGAGTGATAACGACACCTGAGGGTAATGCTGATGATAAGCCGCCAGCAGGCTGGGTAGGCGGGTCGCCGCCGTACTCTCCATTGAGCCGAGCGCAAAACCCCCGGCAGGCTCACCGGCGTGGGTGATACTCATGGCTTCATCGCTCAGTGCCAGAATGCGCTGGGCGTAATTAAGAAAATTGTGGCCCATCGCCGACAGGCGAATTCTCTGCTTCTCGCGAATAAATAAGTCACAGCCCAACTCGATTTCGAGCTGGCGCAGGCGCGTGGTCAGGTTGGAGGGCACGCGATGCAGCTGCTCGGCAGCGCGCGCCAGCGAGCCGGTTTCCGCTACGCTGCAAAACATACGCAATTGTGTCAGGTCCATCGCCACCCTCTTGATGATGAAATGCCGAGATTGCCTTCTGAGTGAATTCTCTAAGAAGAAACAACTTGGTCATTATTATTCACTTTTCGTGATTGTATCCGCAAGGCATGATGATCCACAACTTAGTTTTAACACCTATGCACAAAAGAGGGTGTTTAGTCGTTACACTTTCTCTATGTTTGTTAGGTGTTGCGAAATTGTAAATAACAATAAAACAGGGCGGAGCATTATGGCATTTCGTGTAGCACTCAGCGGTTTTCTGGCATTTGTCGTCGCCATGGGGATAGGCCGTTTTGCGTTTACGCCTCAGGTGCCATTAATGATAGCTGAACATCAGTTCACGCTAACGGGCGCGGGCTTGGTCGCGGCATTCAATTATTTGGGCTACCTGTGCGGCGCTTATGACGCCATGAAGGCGAGTCGGCATCTTGAGCGCCGCCTGTGGCTTGGGCTGTGGGGCGCGGTGGTGCTGACGCTCATTTCGGCGGCGGTCACCGGTGAAGTCTTCCACAGCGTGATTCGCTTTATGATTGGCTGGACCAGCGGCTGGGCGATGGTGTTGGTGTCCGCGTGGTGCAATGAGCGTCTGCACCACTTTGGCCGTCCGGCGCTGGGCGCGGCGGTCTTCGCCGGGCCGGGGGCGGGTATCTTCCTCAGTGGGATTCTGGCCGTGGTGATTCACAGCTTGCAGCTCAGCTCGGCCGAGGCCTGGGCGGTGTATGGCGTTCTGGCCTTTGTGTTTATTGCGTTGATCAGCGTCAACCTGCCGCGAACCGGCGAGTTGCACCGCACCCACGTGGCGACTGAGCCGTTGAAAATGACGCCGACCTTGAAGCGTCTGGTGTGGAGCTACAGTCTGGCCGGATTCGGCTATATTCTGCCCGCCACCTTCCTGTCGCAGATGGCCAGCGCGCGTTTCCCCGAAAGCCTGTTTGCCCAGTTCGTCTGGCCGGTGTTCGGCGGAGCGGCGGTGATTGGGATTATCATCGGCATTCTGACCCGTCACTGCCTGGCCACCCATACTCGTCTGGCACTCACCCTGTGGGCACAGGGGTTAGGGATTCTCTCTGCCGAAGTGATCCCAGGCGTCAGCGGACTGGTGATAGGTGCGGTGCTGGTGGGCGGCGGCTTCCTGAGCGTGGTGCAGCTGAGCCTGCAATATGGCCGCGAATTGGC
>Ga0157370_10002487_pt1 | contig 22213 bp, 21 predicted proteins | sample C35metaG_FD_113463 | JGI IMG/M metagenome (GOLD analysis project Ga0157370, IMG submission 113463) | Corn rhizosphere microbial communities from Kellogg Biological Station, Michigan, USA - C3-5 metaG | ecosystem: Host-associated > Plants > Roots > Rhizosphere > Soil | place: USA: Michigan...
AGCGTCGTCAACCACGTCTACGGGCTTGGCGATGGTACGCAGGCGCGGGTCGGGAAACTCGAGGATGTTTAGGATTGCCATATGCGTTGTGTGATGCACTTGTGGAATAAAGTCAAAATCCGCTGCTAATATGCTGAGCAGCTTTGAAAAACGGCTTCAGGCCGCGGCTTCCGAGGGTTTCGGAGCAGCCCTTGGGCGTTCTACGTGAAGACACATAATAAAGGGATTCACCGCATGAGGAAATCACTACTCGCCCTGCTACTCCTAGCCGCCTCTGGCTTGGCTCAGGCCGAAGTGCAGCTCAAGGAAGGTCATCCGGACCGCTACACCGTGGTCAAGGGCGATACCCTCTGGGATATTTCCGGGAAGTTCCTCAGTGAACCGTGGAAGTGGCCAGAAATTTGGCACGCTAACCCACAAGTTGAAAACCCCCATCTGATCTATCCAGGCGATCAACTGAGCCTAACGTACGTTGACGGCCAGCCGCGTCTGACCCTCAACCGTGGCGCATCGCGTGGCACCATCAAACTGTCGCCGCAGGTTCGCAGCACGCCGATGGCGCAAGCGATCCCGACTATTCCGCTGGAAGCCATCAACAGCTTCTTGCTGAAAAACCGCATCGTGAACAGCGACGAAGATTTCACCAAAGCCAACTACGTGGTTGCCGGTACGGCCGAGCGCGTGGTGAGCGGCGCGGGCGATCGCGTTTATGCGCGCGGCACCTTTGATGAACAGCACCCGGTTTACGGCATCTTCCGCCAAGGCCGTACTTACACCGATCCCGACACCAAAGAATTCCTCGGCATCAACGCCGACGACGTCGGTGCCGGCCAGGTGATTGCTGAGGAAGACGGCGTTGCCACGCTGACCCTGAGCCGTACCACTCAGGAAGTGCGCAACGGCGACCGTCTGTTCCCCACCGAAGAACGTCCGGTTAACTCCACCTTTATGCCAAGCGCGCCGGTCAACGAGATTCGCGGTCTGATTCTCGATGTTCCACGTGGCGTGTCGCAGATTGGTCAGTTCGACGTGGTTACCTTGAACAAGGGCAAGCGTGACGGTCTGGTCGAGGGCAACGTGTTGGCCGTGTACAAAACCGGCGAAACCGTGCGCGACCGTGTTACTGGCGAACAAGTGAAAATCCCCGACGAGCGCGCCGGTCTGTTGATGGTGTTCCACACCTACGACAAGCTCAGCTACGGCCTGGTGCTACAAGCCACCAGGCAGCTCGAAACGATGGATAAGGTACGAAATCCGTAACACCAAGAACCCCCGCGAAAGCGGGGGTTTTTGTTTCTGGGGTCTTGTAGGAAACGACCCGTAATTAGCAGCTTTTCCGATCAAGGATGATCCGCAATGTCACACGCCACCTCGCCCGCCGAGCTCGAAGCCCGAATCCGCCTGCACTGCCTGCCCGACCTGGGCGGCAAGCGCTTTCGCACCCTTATCAATGCGTTTGGCAACGCCTCCTCGGCCCTCAGCGCGCCGGCCTCTGCCTGGCGCGCGCTAAAGCTGCCGGACACCTGCGCCGAAGCGCGGCGCGACGAAACCGTTCGCCAACGCGTAACCGCCACCCTCGAATGGCTTGAGCACGCCAACCAGCACCTGATGATGTGGGACAACCCCGACTACCCCGCCCTGCTCGCCGAGTTGCCGGACGCGCCGCCGCTGCTGTTTGTGGCCGGCGACACCGACCTGCTGCAGCAACCACAACTGGCGATCGTCGGCAGTCGCCGGGCCTCCAAGCCAGGCATGGATACCGCCAACGCATTCGCCCGCAGCCTGGCCGGCGGCGGCTTTGTAATCACCAGCGGCATGGCGGTGGGCATCGACGGCGCCGCCCACCAGGGCGCATTGGCAGTGGCGGGCAAGACCGTGGCCGTGCTGGGTACGGGTCTGAACCAGCTGTATCCGCCGCGCCATAAAAGCCTGGCCGCCGACATCGCTCGCGAAGGCGCGCTGGTATCGGAGCTGCCGCTGGACAGCCCGCCCATCCCCGCGAACTTTCCCTTGCGCAACCGCCTGATCAGCGGCCTCTCGCTTGGCGTGCTGGTGGTCGAGGCCAGCCCCTCCAGCGGCTCGTTGATCACCGCGCGTCTGGCGCTGGAACAGGGCCGCGAGGTGTACGCCATCCCCGGTTCCATTCACCACCCGGGCGCGCGCGGCTGCCATCAGCTGATTCGTGATGGCGCGGCGCTGGTGGAATCGGTCGAGCACATTCTCGACGGTCTGCGCGGTTGGCAGAACGTGGCCCCCGCGACCAAAGCGCGGCGTAAACCCGAGGCGGTCAAACACCCTATCCTTAAATTGCTATACGCCGCCCCGCAGAGCAGCGAGGCGCTTAGCCTGGCCAGTGGCTGGCCGTTGCCGCGTGTGCTGGTAGCGCTGACGGAGCTGGAGCTTGAAGGCAAAGTCGCCAGCGAAGGCGGGGTCTGGGTGGGCCGTTAAGCGGCGCTTGGGTACACTGCGCGCAGTTCGAAATACAGCGAGGGTTAGCCATGATCAGCAGTTGGCGGGTGAAACAGGCGGCACGTGTAGTGCGCAACGGTGGCGTGATCGCCTACCCCACCGAAGCGGTGTGGGGCCTGGGTTGCGACCCTTGGGACGCGCAAGCTGTGGAGCGTCTGCTGGCGCTCAAGCAGCGGCCGGTGGAGAAGGGCCTGATTCTGGTGGCCGACACCATTCACCAGTTCGACTTTCTGCTCGAAGACTTCCCTGAATTGTGGCTCGACCGCCTGGCCAGCACCTGGCCCGGCCCGAACACCTGGCTAGTGCCGCATCAAAATCTGTTGCCTGCCTGGATTACCGGCGCCCATGAAACCGTGGCGTTGCGCGTGTCCGACCATCCGTTGGTGCGCGAATTGTGCGCCATGGTCGGGCCGCTGGTGTCCACCTCGGCCAACCCTGCAGGCAAGCTGCCGGCGCGCAACAGCCTGCGCATTCAGCAGTACTTCCCCGACCAGCTCGATGCCGTGGTGACCGGGTCGCTCGGTGGGCGCAAAAACCCCAGCGTGATCCGTGACCTGGCCACCGGCAACGTGCTGCGCGCCAGCTAAGTGTCTACGGCAGCAACACGGTCGAGCCGCTGGTTTGCCGGCCAGACAGCGCAATGTGCGCCGCGGCGGCATCTTTGAGCGCGAAGCGCTGATTGATGTCCACGCTAATCTTGCCGCTGGCGAGCATGGCGAACAGTTCATCTGCCATGGCTTGCAGGCTGGCCGGGGAGTCGGCATAGCTGCCCAGCGTTGGACGTGTGACGTACAGCGAACCCTTCTGTGCCAGCACGCCCAGGTTCACGCCGCTGACCGGGCCTGATGAATTGCCAAAACTCACCAGCAAGCCGCGCGGCGCCACGCAGTTCAGGGACGTTTCCCACGTGTCCTTACCAATCGAGTCGTAGACCACCGGGCATTTCTTGCCGTCGGTGAGTTCAAGCACGCGCGCGGCCACGTCTTCGTGGCTGTAATCGATGGTCGCCCAGGCGCCCAACGCTTTAGCGCGCTCGGCTTTGGCGGCGGAGCCAACGGTGCCGATCAGCTTGACGCCCAAGGCCTTCGCCCATTGGCAAGCGATGCTGCCCACGCCACCCGCTGCCGCGTGGAACAAAATGGTTTCGCCGCCTTTCAAGGGAAAAGTCTGACGCAGCAGGTACTGCACGGTGAGGCCTTTGAGCATGACGCTGGCGGCCAGCTCGAAGCTGATGCTGTCGGGCAGTTTCACTACGTGCGCGGCAGGCAGCACATGCAACTCGCTGTAAGCGCCCAACGGCCCGGTGCCATAAGCCACGCGGTCGCCGACCTTGACGTTGGTGACCGCCGTGCCCACTGCATCCACCACACCGGCGCCCTCGCCACCCAAGCCAGAGGGCAATGCAGCCGGGCTGTACAAGCCGCTGCGGTAGTACGTGTCGATAAAGTTGAGGCCAATGGCGTGATTCGCCACGCGCACATCGTTGTCGCCCAACGCGGCGGGCTGGTAGTCGAGGTATTCGAGCACGTCGGGGCCGCCGTGGCGGGCGAATTGAATACGCTTGGGCATGGAACACTCCTGTGGCTGCGCGAACGAAAGGGCTCTATCCAACGCCCCGAGCCGATGGCCGTCAACAGCGAATCCGCTTGCGGCGGTGGTATGCTTGCGCCCCTGTTCGGGCTATGAGCCCCGCCCGCTGCGGCTTCTGGGCGCCAAACCGTTTCCAATTCTGCGTGTTGAAGGTGATGTTGTGAGTGAACGTAGCGCAGCCGTTAAGGCCTATCTGCTCGACCTGCAAGACCGTATTTGTGCCGCCCTGGAGGCCGAAGACGGCGGCGCCACGTTCGCTGAAGATGCGTGGGAGCGCCCGGCGGGCGGTGGCGGTCGTACGCGGGTGATTGCCAACGGCGCGTTGCTGGAAAAAGGCGGGGTGAATTTCTCCCATGTGTTCGGCACTGGACTGCCACCGTCTGCCAGCGCCCATCGCCCGGAACTGGCGGGCCGCGGCTTTGAAGCCATGGGCGTGTCGCTGGTGATGCACCCGACGAACCCCCATGTGCCGACGTCCCACGCCAACGTGCGATTCTTCATCGCCGAGAAAGAAGGCGAAGAAGCCGTGTGGTGGTTCGGCGGCGGTTTCGACCTGACGCCCTACTACGGCAACGACGAAGACTGCCAGCACTGGCACCGCGTTGCCGAACAAGCCTGTGCACCGTTCGGCGCCGACGTGTACCCGCGCTACAAAGCGTGGTGCGACACGTACTTCCACATCAAACACCGCAACGAACCCCGTGGCATCGGCGGCCTGTTTTTCGATGACCTCAACGAGTGGGACTTCGACACCTGCTTCGCCTTTATCCGCGCCATTGGCGATGCCTACATCGACGCCTACCTGCCGATCGTGCAGCGGCGCAAACACACCGCGTTCACCGCTGAGCAGCGCGAGTTCCAGGCATTCCGCCGTGGCCGCTATGTGGAATTCAACCTGGTGTACGACCGTGGCACGCTCTTCGGCCTGCAATCGGGCGGGCGTACCGAGTCGATTCTGATGTCGCTGCCGCCGCATGTGCAGTGGGGCTATGACTGGAAACCCGCGCCCGGCAGCGAAGAAGCGCGCCTGACCGAGTACTTCCTGCAAGATCGCGACTGGTTGGGCGAGGCTGCTAACTGATGGACCGTTACGGTGTATTCGGCCATCCCATTGGCCACAGCAAGTCGCCGCAGATTCACCGCTTGTTCGCCGAGCAAACCGGCCAATCGCTCAGCTACGAAGCCCTGCTTGCGCCGCTGGACGGCTTCACCGCGTTTGCGCGTGAGTTCTTCACCAGCGGTCGTGGCGGCAACGTCACCGTACCGTTCAAAGAACAGGCCTACCAACTCGCCGACAGCCTGACCCCGCGGGCGCAGCGCGCCGGGGCGGTGAATACCCTGAGCAAACAGAACGACGGCGGGTTGCTCGGCGACAACACCGACGGCGCCGGCCTGGTTCGCGACCTGACGGTAAACGCCGGCATGAGCCTTGAGGGCAAACGCATTTTGCTGCTGGGAGCGGGCGGCGCCGCGCGCGGTGTGCTGGCGCCGCTGTTGGCCGAGCACCCGCATTCAGTGGTGATTGCCAACCGCACCGTGGAAAAAGCCGAGGCGCTGGCGAAGGCCTTTGCCGACCTTGGCCCAGTGGCGGCGTGCGGGTTTGATTGGATGGAAGTGCCGGTGGACCTGATCATCAACGGCACGTCCGCCAGCCTCGGCGGCGAGCTGCCGCCCATCTCGCCAAGCCTGATCAAACCGGGCCATACCGTGTGCTACGACATGATGTATGGCAAAGGCCTCACGCCCTTCAACCAGTGGGCCAGCGACCACGGCGCGGCGCGCACCCTGGATGGGTTGGGCATGCTGGTGGAGCAGGCGGCGGAAGCGTTTTTTCTCTGGCGCGGCGTTCGCCCGGACAGCGCCAGCGTGCTGGCCGAACTGCGCAGCCAGCTCGGTTAAACAGCCGGCTGGAACTCGATGGGGCAGCCCGCTTCACCTTCAAGCTTGAGCAATTCCTCGACCACCTGCGCCTTGGCCCGGCGCAGGCACAGGCGTCGGCCCTGCGCCCGCAGGCGATGGGCTTCCTGGTGGAGCATGGTGACGCCGGCGTAGTCGATGAAATTGATCTGCTGCGCCTCGATCACTACCCGCTTGCCCTTGCTGCGTTGCAGGCGCAATTGCAGGAAATGGCAGGCGCCGAAAAAAATCGAGCCTTCCACCCGCAGAATTTCTTCATCGCCTTCGAACCATTGCTGTACCCGGGGTTGCGACGTGCGCTTGAGGTAGAAAAACAGCGAGGCCAGCACCCCGGCATAAATGGCGGTTTGCAGCTCCATCAACAGCGTGGCGGCCAGGGTCAGCAGCATCACCACAAATTCCGAGCGGCTGACGCGGTACAGCGCGCGAATACCGCCGAAATCGATCAAGCCCCAGCAGATGAGCAAAATGCTGGCGGCCATGCTCGGAAGCGGAATATGGGCGATAAGCCTCGCGCCGAACAGCGCGAACACGGTCACGCACAAGGCCGAAAACACGCCGGCCAGCGGCGAGCTGGCGCCGCCCTGCAGGTTCAGGCCGGAGCGGGTGAACGAGCCCGCCGACAAATAACCCGAGAACCACGCTCCCACCATGTTCGACAGACCTTGCGCGCGCACTTCCTGATTGGCGTTGAGCATTTGCTGAGAACGACTGGCTAGAGTGCGTGCGATCGACAGGCTGGTGACCAGACCGAGCATGCCGCACGCCACGGCGGTAGGCAGCAGCCGGATTACGGTCGCGGGGTCCAAGCTTAGCGGGCTGAAGGGCGGTAACGAGCCGGTGAAGGCCGGCACCAGGGGCACGCCGGCAAAGAACGTCGGCAGCGCGGCGACGGCGAGGCTGCCCAGCGCGATGCCAACCAACAGCGCTGGGGCTCTGGGCCAAAAGCGGCGTATCGCCAGGCTGCTGAGCAACGTCATCAGCGCGACTGCTACGCAAGCAGGGTCGGCGTTTGGCAGCAGCTGAATCAGGTGAGTAAGGCTGTCGTAGCCGGTTGCTTGGCTGGGTAAGTCGATGCCCAGTAAATAGGGCAACTGGCCGAGGGCGATTACCAGCGCCGCGCCTGCGCTGAAACCGACCACCACCGAGTGAGAGACGAAATTCACCAGCGAGCCGAAGCGCAAAAGCCCTAACAACCACTGGAACAATCCGGCGAGAAAGGTCAGCAGCAGCACCAACTCCACATAGTCGGCACTGCCGGGCACGGCGAGCGGGCTGACGCTGGTAAACAGCACCACGGAAATCGCCGCCGTTGGTCCACAAATCAGGTGCCACGACGAACCCCATAAACAGGCAATAACCACCGGCACCACGGCCGCATACAAACCGTATTCGGCAGGCAGCCCCGCGATCAGCGCGTAGGCAATAGATTGAGGCAGGGCGAGTACCGCGCCGCTAAGGCCGACGAGAAAGTCGCGGCGAAGCGAGCGACTGGTCTGGAGTGGCAACCAGGCGAGAAAGGGAAAAAGCATCAAGCGATTGGGCCAGCGCATCTACATCTCGGTACAAGGGTTTGGCGAAAGGGTAGCAGTCATGACAGGCACACTGCGCCCGGGGAGTTGGCTTTGCAGTGAGGGCGCGGGGCAGGTTTCACGTTACGCGCATGACTGACATTCTGGATCCCCGCGTGCGCGAGGATGACGGAGGTATGGAGTTAGGTTCGCGTAGGAAAACACCATCTCTACCCCGTCCACCGTCATCCTCGCGCACGCGGGGATCCAGGCTATTACGTGGGACTGCGATTCCAGCAAACCGCGGTTGCACTCCCACAGAAAACGTTTTCATCTGTGGGAGCGGCTTTAGCCGCGATGCTCTTTAGCCTTAAAGCGTGGCCTTCACCGCCGCCAGCGCATCACCGCCGTCTTTGGTTTTCACCCCGTCCAGCCAGCCGTTCAATACCTCGGGATGGGCACTTATCCAGGCCTTGGCCGCTTCGGCATTGCTGCCTTTTTTATTGGCCACCTGCGCCATGATGCTGTTCTCCATTTCCTGAGTGAATGTCAGGTTGGTGAGCAGCTTGGCGACGTTCGGGCACGCCTGTGCATAACCTTTGCGGGTCAGGGTGTAAACGCTGCCGCTGGCGCCGAAATATTTCTCGCCACCGCTGAGGTATTTCATCTTGAATTGCACGTTCATGGGGTGCGGGGTCCAGCCCAGGAAGGTGATGAAACGCTCGCGTTTCACCGCCCGTGCCACCTCCGACAACATGGCCTGCTCGCTGGACTCCACCAGCTTCCATTTGCCCAGGTCGAACTCGTTTTTACTGATCATTTCTTGCAGCGACTGGTTGGCCGGCGCCCCTGCGCCAATGCCGTAAATCTTCTGGTCGAACTTGTCGGCAAACTTGGCTAGGTCGGCGTAATCATGCACCCCGGCGGCGTACACGTAATCGGGTACAGCCAGCGTGAACTCTGTGCCTTCGAGGTTTTTGCTGAGTTGCACCACGTCGCCGGGCTTCACGAATTTGTCGTAGTGAGCCTGCTGCGCGGGCATCCAGTTGCCCATGAACACATCCACCAAACCGTCTTTCATGCCGCCAAAAATAATCGGCACCGCCAGCGTGTCGATTTTGGCTTTGTAGCCCATGCCGTCGAGCAAAAAGCTGGTCACGGCATTGGTCACGGCGATGTCGCTCCAACCCGGATCGGCCATTCGCACGGTGTCGCACGACTCGGCCGCTTGCGCCTGGCCAATCGTCAGCGCCAGCGCGCCGGCCGCTGTGAGCAAGGCTGTGGATAACTTGGTGGATAAAATGTTCATGGCGTCCCCTTGGATTTAGTTTTTAGTGTGGGCAGGTGGTTGCGGAAAACGGGCTTTGCGCTCCAGGTCGTCGAGGTCGATGTGGTTGCGCATGTACTGCTGACTGGCATCAGTAAACGGCTGGTGGTCCCAGCTCTTGAGGGTACCCAGACTCAGCGCGCCGGCCACGAAGCGACGCCGACGCTGGCTGGCCAACACCTGATGGTGAATGGCAGGAATGTCCCACTTGCTGCGCGCCTCATCGAGAAAGGCCTCGAACAGGCTTTGGTGCTCGGCTGAGCCGCTCAACTCTTCAAGCTCGAAAGGATCTTGCTCGGTGTTGTAGAGCAGGCAGGGGTCTTGCTCGGAGTACATGAATTTGTACGGACCGCGACGAATCATCATCAGCGGGCTATTGGTGCCCTCGGCCATGTATTCGCCGAACACTTCGTCATGGCCGCCGGTGCCCAGCAAATGCGGCAGCAGCGAACGGCCGTCCAGCGGCAAGTCGTGTTGCAGCTGCCCGCCCGCCAGTTCGACGAAGGTCGGCAACAAGTCGGCGGTCGAGATCGACGCGTTCACCCGGCCGGCAGCGAACTGCGCGGGAGCGTGGATCACCATCGGCACGCGAGCGGCCATTTCAAACCAGTGCATTTTGTACCAGAGCCCACGTTCGCCGAGCATGTCGCCGTGGTCGCCAGAGAACACGATCACGGTGTCCTCCGCCAACCCGGTGGCTTCGAGCGTTTCCAGCAGCTTGCCGATGTTGCTGTCGATGTAGCTGCACGCGCCGAAGTAGGCGCGGCGGGCGTCGCGAATCTTTTCTTGCGGCAGCGGCTTGTCCCACAGGTCGATGACTTTCATCAGCCGTTGCGAGTGCGGGTCTTGCTCGCTTTGCGCGCGGGGATGGCGGGGCAGCGGAATGTCCTGCTGCTCGTACAAGTCCCAGAATTTTTTCGGGATGGTGTACGGGTCGTGGGGGTGAGTCATCGACACGGTCAGGCAAAACGGCTGGTCCGGCGCTTCGCGCACATGGTCGAACAGGTATTGCTGCGCCTTGAACACCACCTCTTCGTCAAAATCGAGCTGGTTGGTGCGCACGCAAGGGCCGGCTTGCAGCACCGAGGACATGTTGTGGTACCAACTGGGGCGGACGTCGGGCTCGTCCCAGTTCACCGCCCAGCCGTAATCGGCGGGGTAGATGTCGCTGGTCAGACGCTGCTCGTAGCCGTGCAGTTGATCGGGCCCGCAGAAGTGCATTTTTCCCGACAGCGCCGTCTTGTAGCCCAAGCGACGCAGGTAGTGGGCGTAGGTCGGTACGTCGGCGGGAAAGTCGGCCGCATTGTCGTAAGCGCCGATTTTCGACGGCAACTGACCGCTTACCAGCGTGAAGCGTGAAGGCGCGCACAATGGGCTGTTGCAGTAAGCGGAGTTGAAGACCACGCCTTCGCTGGCCAGGCGGCTGAGGTGCGGCATTTGAATCGGCGATGCCGGATCGTGAATCGGCAGAAGTGGCGCGGCCATCTGGTCGGCCATGATGAAAAGGATGTTCGGGCGCTTCATGTGGCAGGCTTATCCTATGCGGATCGGTTATGCGATAGTGATGGCTCGATCTTCTGCCTCACGCATTCAGGGGTAAAGCGCATGGCCAGGCATGTTTCGGATAACCATTGCTTATGTGAGCGCGTGGCGTGAGCCTGCCGCTGGATTTGCTTCGCGTGTTTGAAGCGGCTGCACGGTCGCTGAGCTTTACCAGCGCCGCTGCCGAACTGGGCACCACGCAGCCGGCGGTTAGCCAACAGATAAAGCGCCTGGAAAAAGAGCTGGCGGTGCGGTTGTTCAACCGGATTCACCGTGGCATCACCCTGACCGACGCCGGGCAGGTGCTGCTCTTGCATGTGCAGCAGGGGTTGGAAACCATCGACGCGGGCGTTGCTGCCATCACCGCGCAAAACCAGCACGAGGTGCTGCAGGTTTCCACCGATTTCGCCTTCGCCGCGTATTGGTTGATGCCGCGTTTGCCGCGCTTTCGTCAGGCTAATCCACACCTGGATGTCAGCCTGATTACCAGCGACCGCAGCATGACCAGCCTGCGCAGCGACATCGATATCGCCATCACCTTTGGCGATGGCCGCTTCAAGCACACCGAAGCCAGCCGCCTGTTCAGCGAAGAGGTTTTTCCCATTTGCAGCCCGCGCTTGCTGGAGGGCCGCACCCTGCCGTTGGCCAAAGAGCAATTGGCGAGCTTGCCCCTGCTGCACTTGAAACCGGACATGAGCAGCCGCTGGTTTGATTGGAGCGGGCTGTTTCAGGCCCTGGGTATCAATCAGCCGGTGGGCCCGGCGGCACTGAGTTTCGACAACTACACGCTGCTGATCCAGGCGGCGATTGCCGGCCAGGGCGTGGCGATTGGCTGGAGCCACCTGGTGGATGAGCTGCTGGACCAAGGCGTGCTGTGCAGGGTGATTGAAGGCCAGGCGCAGTCACGGTTCGGTTATTACGCAGTGCTTTCTGAGCGCAAACGGCGGGCGCGTTTGTTGCAACCGTTTGTGGACTGGCTGCAGGCCGAACTGAAAGATCAGGGATAGGAATTTTCTGATCGCATTTGATGAACTGCATCACAGCGCATTCCATACCGCACCGGCCTTTCCTATACTGCGCGGGCCGGCAAGGACTGCCCTGGCTTCCATTTCATCTGCCATGTGGACCGTCCTTGTGAATATTCGCCCCGCCCTCGCCCGCGTGTTGTTCTGCACCTTATTTGCCTTCAGCACCGTCGCCGCAGCGGCAGAGAAAATCCCTGCCAAACCGGCTGGCAAAACGCCGGTCAAGGTTCAGGAATTGGCCTCCGGCAGCGCCCTGTTGGTGGACCTGAAAACCAACGAAGTGCTGTATTCCAGCAACCCCGACAAAGTGGTGCCGATTGCCTCGGTGACCAAGCTGATGACCGCCATGGTCACGCTCGACGCCAAGTTGCCGATGGACGAAGTGTTGCCGGTGAAGATTCAAGACGTGCCCGAAATGCGCGGGGTGTTTTCGCGGGTCAAGGTGGGCAGCCTGGCCACGCGCCGCGAAATGCTGCTGTTGGCGCTCATGTCGTCGGAAAACCGCATGGCCGCGAGCCTGGCCCACCACTACCCGGGCGGCGTGACGGCGTTTGTGAACGCCATGAACACCAAGGCCCGCGCGTTGGGCATGACCCACACGCGCTACACCGAACCGACCGGCTTGTCGGAGCGCAACGTGTCCAGCGCCAATGACCTGGTCAAGCTGCTCAAAGCCAGCCAGCAATATCCGCTGCTGGGCCAGCTGAGCACCACGCCGGAAACCACCGCCAGTTTCAAAAAGCCCAATTACACCCTCGGCTTTCGCAACACCAACCACCTGATCTACAAGGCCAACTGGAGCATCCAGCTGACCAAAACCGGCTTTACCGACGAGGCCGGTCATTGCCTGGTGATGCGCACCATGATGAACAACCGGCCGGTGGCGTTCGTGGTGCTCGATGCGTTCGGTAAGTACACCCACATCGCCGATGCCGGGCGCCTGAAAACGTGGGTCGAGACGGGCCGCGTGTCGCCGGTATCGGCCGCTGCCATGGCCTACAAACGTTCCAAGCAAGGCGCCCATCAGTTGGCGGCCGACTAACGCTCGTTCAGGAAACGCCGGTGTAGCGGTCGGCCCGATGGTTGATCGCCAGCACCAGGTTTAGCGCCAGCGCGCCAAGCACCGACAAGGCCACCTTGTCGGGGGCGATGACGAATAGCGAAGTCAGCACGATCACCGCGTCCACGCCCATCTGCACCAGCCCCGCGCGCACGCCGAAGCGCTCCTGCAAAAACAGCGCAAGAATGTTCACCCCGCCCAGGCTGGCGCGGTGACGAAACAGCATCAGCAAGCCCAGGCCCATCGCCAGCCCACCGAACACCGCGGCATATAGCGGGCTCAAGTGAGCAAATGACACCCACTGCGGCGTCAGCTCCGCCAACACCGACACCAATGCCACCGCGCAGCCGGTGCGCAAGGTGAAACTCCAGCCCATGCGCCAGATGCCCAGCAGGTAGAACGGCAAGTTGAGCAGGAAAAACATCAAGCCAAACGCCACGCCCAATTTGTACTTGAGCAGAAATGCCAGGCCGACCATGCCGCCGGTCAGCAAACCGGCATGGGCGTAGAAGGCGATGCCCAGGGCCACCATGGCGGTGCCGGAAATCATGGCCAGGCCGTCCTCCCAAAGCGGGTGGCGGACAAACACCTTGGCCACGGTTTCGACTTCGGCTGGGTCGATGTCGACGGAGCCGGACGTGTTGTCTTGCATGGGAAAACCTCGGAAATAGCAGCGCGCCGCCCCGAGTGAGGCAGCGTTAATCAGCGTAGTCAGTGGAGCAGGCGGTGCGGGCTAGCGTTTGTCCCACACTTCGAAGCTGTAGGCCGGCGTTTCGCCGCTGCCCTCGTGTTCAATGCTGGAAGCCAGGTGCCAGGCGGCTTGATCGAACGTGGGGAACCAGGCGTCGCCCTCCGGGCTCAGCGCTACGCGGGTCAGGTACAGGCGCTGGGCCAATGCCAGGCCTTGTTCATAGAGCTGGGCGCCGCCGATCAGCATCAGCTCATCGGCATCTTCGCGGCTGGCCCATTCTTCTGCGCGGGCGATGGCCGCTTCCAGCGAGGCAAATACCTCCGCGCCTTCGAGGGTCAAGCCGGCCTGGCGGCTGACCACCAGATTCAGCCGACCTGGCAACGGCCGGCCTAAGGAGTCCCACGTTTTGCGGCCCATGATGATCGGCTTGCCGAGGGTCATGGCTTTGAAGTGTTTGAGGTCGGCCGGCAAATGCCAGGGCAGTTGATTGTCGCGGCCAATCACACGGTTGTCGGCGAGGGCGGCGATCAGGCAAAGGGGGCGGGTCGTATTCATGGCCGCGAGGATAACGGCTCGCCACCGGGAAAAAAAGCAAACGGATGATGGGGCGCGCCTGAGCGGTTATCCTCAAACCCGGCTGCCACCTGAGCGGCCACCTTTTTAGCCATGAGTTTGTGCATGACCGCATTGAAATCACCGCTCCCTTCCCTCTCACCGTTGCAGCGCCTGTGGCTGACCGAGGCCGTGCGGCTGCGCGAAGAACAGGCCGGCCCGCTGGAAGACCGCGAGGCCAATCGCCAGGCAGTCAGCGCGGGTGGCCCGCTGGAACAGCGCATCGAAACCCGCGCGCTGTGGCTGGCACAGCGCGACGGCATGCTCGCCGCCTTGCTGCATTGGCGCCAGGGCGCCGTGCTGGCCGTCTGGCTGCTGGCGGTTCTGGCCGTGGTCAGTGGCGCGGGCTTGGGCTTCGCGGCATTGGGCGATGGGCAGCGGCCGGTGAATTTGTTCTGGGCGCTGGGCAGCTTGCTCGGCCTTCATCTATTGACGCTCATCGGCTGGGCCGTTGGCTTTGCGTTCGCCGGCAGCGGCGGCGCCACCCTGGGCCGGTTGTGGTTATGGCTGAGCGAAAAATTCGCCCGAGACGCGCAAGCGGTGCAACTGGCCCCGGCGTTGCTGGTGCTGTTGCAGCGTCAACGGCTTAGCCGCTGGGCGCTGGGCATGTTCGTGCATGGCATGTGGTTACTGTTGCTACTCAGCGCCTTGGGCAGTTTGCTGGCGCTGCTGGCGACGCGGCGTTATGGCTTCGTGTGGGAAACCACGCTGTTGGGCGGCGACACCTTTGTCAGCGTTATCCAAAGCCTGGGCGCCTTGCCCCATTGGTTGGGTTTCACCACCCCGGCAGCAGACGTGATTCGCGCCAGCGGTGGCGACGCCATTGCCGAAGAGAGCGCACGGCAAGCGTGGGCGGTCTGGCTGTTAGGCATGTTGATTGGCTACGGCGTGGTGCCCCGCGCCATGCTGGCCTTGTTTTGCGCGTGGCGCTGGCAGCAAGGGCGCGCGCGGCTGAGTCTGGACCTCGATGTGCCCGGTTACAGCTTGCTGCGTGACCGCTTGCAGCCGAGCAGCGAGCGGCTGGGCGTGACCGACGCCGCGCCGCAGCAATTGCCCAGTGCGCAGACGGGCAGTCTGACGGCCGCCAGTTCGGGCGCGGTATTGGTGGCGATTGAACTCGATCCCCGGCGCCCCTGGCCGCCGGCCCTGCCTAAAGGCGTGGCCGATGCCGGCGTAGTCGACAGTCGCGAGCAACGACAGCATCTGCTGGACCAACTGAACCGCTTCCCACCCGCGCGCCTGGCCATCGCTTGCGACCCTCGCCGCTCGCCTGATCGCGGCACCTTGGCGTTACTGGCTGAGCTGGCGCGCAATGCCGGCGACACCCGCGTCTGGCTGTTGGCCGCCGAGCCCGGCGAAGCGCTCGACGGCCAGCGCCTGGAAGACTGGCACGGCGCGCTCGACGCCCTGCAGTTGAATTGGCGCCAGGGCGCGCCGTTGCAATGGCTGGAGCAGACCGATGAGTGAACGCCGTGAATCGCCGTTGAAACTGGCGGTGGTGGGCCACACCAACGTCGGCAAAACCTCGCTGCTGCGCACCCTCACCCGCGACGTCGAGTTTGGCGAGGTGTCCCATCGGCCGAGTACGACGCGCCACGTGGAAGGCGCGAGGTTATCGGTGGATGGCCAGGCCTTGCTGGAGCTTTACGACACGCCCGGCCTGGAAGACGCCATCGCCCTGCTCGACTACCTGGAACGGCTTGATCGGCCCGGCGAACGGCTGGATGGTCCGGCACGCCTGGCGCGTTTTCTGGAAGGCAGTGAGGCGCGACAACGCTTCGAACAGGAAGCCAAGGTGCTGCGGCAACTGCTCGCCAGCGATGCTGGCCTCTACGTCATCGACGCCCGCGAGCCGGTACTGGCGAAGTACCGCGATGAACTGGCGGTGCTCGGCAGTTGCGGTAAACCGTTGCTGCCGGTGCTCAATTTCGTGACCTGCGCGCAGCAGCGCGAAGACGAGTGGCGCGACGCATTGGCGCGCCTGGGGCTGCACGCGCTGGTGCGTTTTGACACCGTGGCGCCGCCCTTGGACGGCGAGCGTCGGCTGTATGAAAGCCTGGCCTTGCTGCTGGAGAAGTCCCGACCGCAGTTGCAGCGATTGATCGACGACCATGAAGCGCAGGCCCGCGCACGCCACACCGCCGGCGTGCGGTTAATCGCCGAGTTGCTGATTGATTGCGCGGCGTGCCGACGCAGTGTCGGCAACGACGAGCAGGCGCAGGTGCAGGCGCTGCACCAAAGCGTCCGTCAACGCGAGCAAGCTTGCGTACAGGCGCTGCTGCGTCTGTATGCCTTCCGCGAAAACGATGCCCGGGCCAGCGATTTGCCGCTGCTCGACGGTCGCTGGAGTGACGATTTGTTCAACCCTGAAACCCTCAAACAACTGGGCATACAGGTCGGCGGCGGCATGGCAGCCGGTGCCGCAGCGGGCGCCGGCATCGATTTGATGGTGGGCGGTATTACCTTGGGCGCTGCCACGGTGCTCGGTGCGTTGGCGGGCGGCGGCCTGCAAACCGCACGCACGTATGGCGAGCGGCTGGTGGGCAAGCTCAAGGGCAACCGTGAACTGAGCGTGGATGATGGCGTGCTTCGGTTGTTGGCCGTACGCCAACGCCAATTGTTGGACGCACTGAGCGCCCGAGGCCATGCGGCGACCATCGCGATTGAGGTCAAGGCTGATCAGGATGGTGCCTGGCGCCAGGGCAAATTGCCTGCCGTGCTTCGCCAGGCGCGGGCGCACCCGCGCTGGTCGTCGCTCAACCCTCAGGCTCGCTTGCAACAGCCGGAGCGCCAGGCCGCAGTGGCGAAATTGGCGGCGCAGTTACAGGCCTAGGCTTGTTTCTTTTCGCCTTCTGCCGCGACGTGTATCTGGTTGCGACCGCCCCGTTTGGCGCGGTACAGCGCCTGGTCGGCGCGTTCGAAAACCTCGTCCACGCGATCGCCTTCGACAAACTCGGTCAGCCCACCCGACACGGTGATGGTTACGCGCTCGCCTTTGAAATGGAACGGGCAGGCTTCGATGGCTGCGCGCAGGGTTTCGAGCAGTTGCTGGCCACCGACGACGGGCGTGGAGGGAATCAGCAAGACGAATTCTTCGCCGCCGAAGCGCGCCATAAAGTCGGTTTTGCGCAGCCGGTTGTTCAGCTCGCCGGCGATGATTTTGAGCACCTTGTCGCCAGCCAGGTGGCCGTAGTTGTCGTTGATGCGTTTGAAGTGGTCGATGTCCAGCACCGCCATCAGCAACTCGCCGCCGTAGCGCTGCCAGCGCGCCACTTCCAGATCCAGACGCTCAGTCCAGGCGGCGCGGTTTGGCAGGCCGGTGAGCGGGTCGGTGAGCGCTTTTTGCCGCTGCTCTTCGAGGTGGTCGCGAAAGCCCTTGGCTTCTTGTTCCATGCTCGCCACGCGCTCAACCAACGTTTGCAGGCGGCCGGCCACGTCCTGGTCGCGCTCGTCGCGTTGCGACTGGTACTGCGACATCGTGCTGAGCAAGCCGTCTAGGCGGTTTTCCACCAGGTGTTTCAGGCTGCTGAGGTCGGTGGCTTCCTGCACGCTGTTGTGCAGGCCGTCGACCTGCTGGCGCAGCTCGGTATCCAGCTCGCGCGCGGCGGCCATCGATTCCGAGTAGCCCTGGTGGGCATCCTGCAAACCACCCTGGAACGTGGCCAGGCGCTGGTTGAGTTGCGCCAGATAACCTTCGAACTCGCGTTGGCCGAGGTCGGCCACGGCCAGCATCAGCACGGCGAAATCGTCTAGCACTGGCACCAGCTCGTACAGGTTCAGCCCACCCTGAATGCGCACCCGCAACGACTCGGCTTGCGGCTTGTGGTGTTCCGGCACGGGCAAATCATCGAGCAGCCCAAGCAACGTGGCTTCGACGTGGCTGGCAATGGCGCTGTAGCCGGCTTCGGGTTCCGGCGGAATAGCGAAGTCGGGGTCTGCCAGTTCCTGCTCGACGGTGGCGTGGATGGCGGCCGAAACGGTGGCACCGTCGGTGAGCAGCGAAGCGGACAGCGGCAGACTGTCGAGGGTCGACAACGACGAGCCCCGCGCGCTTCGCCGTGCTGCCAGTGCTTCGTTAATGGCCACCGTGGCCGCTTCACTGCCCGCTGCCGTGGCAGGCACCGCCGCCGGCTCAAGGGGTTGAGCCGTTGGCGTTGGCACGGCTGCCGGAGCGGGCGCGGTTGTAACGGCGGCGGCAGCAGGCTCCGATGCCGGCGTTGGCGTCAACGCGGGCGTCGGCTCAGCGGCCGCTGGCGCTGCTGGTTGGACGGGGGCAGGAACCGGGTGCTGCACTGCTTGCGGCGCGGGCGCGGGCGCGGGCGCGGGCGGCGCTGCACTACTTGGTGTTTCGGGCGCTTCGTCGGCCCCGCCATCACGCCCGCCAAACAAGCGCTGCAGTAAGCCTGGGCGAGCGGCTTCAGGGGTCTCCAGCACATCGAGTGCCTGGCGTTGCAGGCTGCTGAGTTCGGACAACAGAGCGGGCAGCTCGCGGATCTGACTGGCGCGGTTTTCTATCTGCTTGTTAAATTTTTTCAGCGGCTTGCGCACTTCGCTGGGCAGGTCGAGTTTGAGCAGTTGATTGACCAGCCCGCCGAGCGCTCCGGTGACCTGGCCGGCGCGTTCCACCCGACGCTGCTCGGAGTCGAGCACGGCTTTTTCCAGACGCGGAATCAGGGCGGAAAGGCCAGCGTCCATGTCGTCACGACGGACGATTTCCCGTAGCTCGGACATGCATTGGTCAACGGCCTTGTCAGTGCCTTCGGCCGCCAGCGAGCTGCGCACCAAGCCGCGGCGCAGTAAGTCCAGACGCATATCCCAGCGGCGCTCGAGCTTTTCCTGTTGCTCGAGGCTGCTTAGGTACTTCTCTTTCCAGCGCTGCGCGTCGTCACTCATGGGGTATTTCCGCGAGGGAAGTGTTGGATCTATCCGGCTGGCTGCACAGGCTATCAGGCAAGCGGATTTCGACGGCCACCGGCAAGTGATCGGAAATCGGCTGGGCCAGTACGCGCACAGCTTCCAGGGTCAAACTCGGGCTCAACAAAATATGGTCCAGACACCGCTGCGGGCGCCAACTCGGGAACGTGGCTTCCACTTGTGGGGCCAGCAAACCGAGGTCGCGCAGTGGTGAGTGCAGCAGTAAATCAGAAGCGTGGGTGTTCATGTCGCCCATCAAAACCTGATGGCGATATTCGCCGATCAGTTCACGAATATAGGCCAGCTGCCGCACGCGCGTTTTCGCCCCGAGCGACAGGTGCATCATGACCACCGCCAGCGCGTCTTCACCTTCGCCGAAGCGCAGCAAGATGGCGCCTCGTCCAGGCGGGCCGGGCAGCGGATGGTCTTCAATAACGGTGGGTTGCAAGCGGCTGAGCACGCCGTTGCTGTGTTGGGCCAGGCGCCCGAGGTTGCGATTGAGCTGCTGATACCAGTAAGGAAACGCGCCCAACTGAGCGAGGTGCTCGACCTGATTGATATAGCCGGAGCGATGGCTACCGCCGTCGGCTTCTTGCAGGGCGACCAAGTCGTAGTCGGCCAGTAGCGCGCCGATGCGCTGCAAATTGCTGGACCGGCCTTGGTGCGGCAGCAGGTGCTGCCAGCCGCGAGTGAGGTAGTGGCGATAGCTTTCGGTGCTGTTGCCAACCTGAATGTTGAAACTCAGCAGACGCAAACGCCCATCTGCCGGCAAGCCGCTGGAGTCGCATTGAGCATTGACCCGCGCATCACGCAGGCCGGCTACCCGTGGCGTACCCCAGCGACGGAGCATGGCGCGTTACTTCGCTGCGCGTTCTTTGGCGATCAATTGATCAGCCACTTCCAGGGCTTGATCCGGGCCACCGGCCGAGCCGATGTCGAAACGGTATTTGCCGTTGACGATCATGGTCGGTACGCCACTGATTTGATAAGCCAGCGCCAGCTTCTTGTCTTTCTCGACCTGGCTCTTCACGCCGAAGGAGTTATAGGCCTTGAGGAACTCGTCTTTATCGATGCCCTGAGTGGCGAGGAAATCAGCCATTTCTTCAGGCTTGGCGAGCTTTTTACCTTGGTTTTGAATGGCGTCGAAAATGGCGCCGTGTACTTTTTCTTCAACGCCCATGGACTCGAGGGTCACGAACAGCTGGCCGTGGGCATCCCACACGCCGCCGAACATGGCTGGAATGCGGATGAAGTGAACATCGGCAGGCAGTTTTTTGATCCATGGGTTGATGGTGGGCTCGAAGTGATAGCAGTGCGGGCAGCCGTACCAGAACAATTCAACGACTTCGATTTTGCCGGGCTTGGAAACCGGAACAGGGCTGCTGAGCTCGACATATTGTTTGCCGGCTTCGATCGGCTGCGCGGCGGTGGCGGTCGCAGTCATGCCGATCAGGCTCGCGGTAGCGAGGACAGCGCTGAAAATCAGGTTACGCATGCTTTACTCCTTGGCGGATAAAACTCGCCCGATAGCGAGCTGGATTTCGACCGATCGCCTGACGGCGGGTTCCCGGTTGAGGGCCAACATTGTACTGGCGGCTCCAACGAAAAAGGGTGGCTTTCGCCACCCTTTTCTGCCCGCTAATGCGTACCGGATATTACCGTTGCGCGATTAATGCAGGCCCTGGATGTAGCTGGATACCGCCGCGATATCCTTGTTGCTCAGCTTAGCTGCAATGCCGCGCATGATCATGCTGTCGCCATCGTTAGTGCGCTCGCCTTCGCGGAAGTTAGTCAGCTGCTTGGCGACATACGTGGCGTGTTGGCCGCCCAGATGCGGGAAGCCAGCGGCTGCGTTGCCGGCGCCGTCTGGCGAATGGCAACCGGTGCACGCTGGCATGCCGGTTTCCAGGTTGCCGCCGCGGAAGATTTCCTGACCGCGCGCCACCAGTTTCGGATCGGCTGTGCCGACGCTCATTTTCTGGCTGGAGAAGTAGGCAGCGATGTCTGCCAGGTCCTGATCGCTCAGGGGGGTGAGGATGCCGGTCATTTCCAGCACCACGCGGTTGCCGGATTTGATGTCTTTCAGTTGCTTGAGCAGGTAGCGCTCGCCTTGGCCTGCCAGTTTCGGGAAGTTTGGCGCAGGGCTGTTGCCGTCGGCACCGTGGCAAGCGCCACATACAGCTGCTTTGCCTTGACCTGCAGCGGCGTCGCCTGCGGCATGAGCCATACCGGTGATGCCCAGGGTCAACAGCAGACTCACGAGTACTTTGTTCATCAGCTAATCCAATTACGGCTAAAGGGAGAGAATCAACGCGTGGCTTACTTGCTCATCCAGTGGATGACGGCTTGGAAGTCTTCAGCGCTACAGTCGGTGCACAAGCCGCGAGGCGGCATGGCGTTAAATCCATCGGTTACATGCTTCACCAGCGTATCCATGCCTTGGGCCAACCGCGGGGTCCAAGCAGCCGTGTCACCTTTTTTAGGGGCCATCGGCAGTTGTCCATTATGGCAGGCTCCACAGGAACGGTTGAATACCGCTTCCGGGTCCTGGGCTGCGTGAGCCATGGAGGACAACAACAGGGTAGTGGCTGTGAGCAGTAACAACTTCATCAGATCAACCTCATCAGTGAGGAACGTTCCGCATTCTGGTGAGCGAAATCGGTAAATCCTTCCTGCAAATGCTTGCCCTTATACCGGACAAAGCGCACACAAAATCTGCGGCATTATATACTGGCGTCACCGAAACGGAAACGACACCGCACGCCGGGCCACCTACTGGCACCGCCCTCACCGGAAAATTCGATGCAAGCCAAAAACCCCATCATCGGTCTGTGCCAACAGGCTGCGTTCATGATCAGCGCGGCAAAAGTTGATCAATGCCCGGAAGACCAAGGCTACGAAGTGGCCTTTGCCGGCCGCTCCAATGCCGGCAAATCCAGCGCGCTCAACACGCTGACTCACGCCGCACTCGCCCGCACTTCCAAAACGCCGGGCCGCACGCAACTGCTGAACTTTTTCCGCCTGGACGAAGAGCGCCGCCTCGTCGACTTGCCCGGTTACGGCTACGCCAAGGTGCCGATTCCACTGAAGCTGCACTGGCAGCGCCACCTCGAAGCCTACCTGGGCAGCCGCGAAAGCCTCAAAGGGCTGATGCTGATGATGGACATTCGCCACCCGCTCACCGAGTTTGATCGGTTGATGCTCGACTGGTCCGCAGCCAGCGAAATGCCTATGCATATCCTGCTGACCAAGGCCGACAAGCTGGCCTACGGTGCCGCCAAGAATGCATTGCTGAAAGTGCAGACAGACCTGCGCAAAGGCTGGGGCGAGGGGGTGAGTATTCAGTTGTTTTCGGCGCCCAAGCGCCAGGGAATTGAAGAGGCCCAGGCCGTGCTGGCTCGCTGGATGGAGCTGGAAGACACGGTGGTGGCCGAGTAAATCGCAGGCAAAAAAAACCCCGAGCTTCGTATGGGGAGGGAGAGGCTCGGGGTTTAAGGGTCTGAACCGCTAGGGCGGGGCTCAGATATCTGCCAACACTTAACACAACATAGGAGC
>Ga0157370_10002488_pt1 | contig 22204 bp, 21 predicted proteins | sample C35metaG_FD_113463 | JGI IMG/M metagenome (GOLD analysis project Ga0157370, IMG submission 113463) | Corn rhizosphere microbial communities from Kellogg Biological Station, Michigan, USA - C3-5 metaG | ecosystem: Host-associated > Plants > Roots > Rhizosphere > Soil | place: USA: Michigan...
AACTTGATCAGAAGCTGGAGATTCGCCACGCCCTCGAACCACACCTCGCCGATTTTCTCGCCCGCGTCCGGGTACCACGGCCCCAAATGCGTCGAGCCCCAGACTTTCGGCACCAAGCGCGGAGTGAGCCGCGTCAGCATCTATACGTGCGCTTTAACGAACCGCTCGATGCGATCCAGCCCGCGCTCCAGTTCCTTCATCGAAGTCGCATACGACAGGCGAATGTGCTCGGCCGTTCCGAATGCTTCCCCAGGAACCACGGCCACGTGCTCTTCTGCCAGCAGCTTCTCCGAGAATTCGAGCGAGCTCGAAATGCCGTTGCGGAACGCCGCGCTTACATTCGGATACGCGTAGAACGCGCCACGAGGCTCCTGCGCCTTTACGCCCGGCATCTTGCGCAGCCGTCCGATCACGTAATCCCGCCGGCGTCGATACTCGGCAAGCATGATCGCCACCGATTCCTGCGGACCACGCAATGCTTCAATGGCCGCTTTCTGCGTGATAGACGTCGGATTCGATGTGGTGTGACTCTGCAGTTTGTTGATCCCCGCGACCACCGCTGCGGGAGCCAGCACGAATCCCATGCGCCAGCCGGTCATGGCGTAGGTCTTCGAGAGCGACCCGGCCACCACCACCGTCTCTTTAGCGTCCGGCAGCGAAGCGAGAGAGAACAGCTCACTGTCGTAGAGGAACCGCTCGTAGCACTCGTCAGTCATGATCCAGATGCCGCGATCCTTGGCGATCCGGAAAATCTTCTCCATCTCCGACCGTTCGTAGACCGCGCCGCTGGGATTGCAGGGCGAGTTCAGCATGATCATGCGCGTCTTGGGCGTGATGTGACGCTCCACTTGCGCGGCCGAGAGCACGAAACCTTCCTGTTCGTCCGTATCCACGAAGACGCACTTGCCAGCGGCGAAGTTGACGACGTCCTTATACGTGACCCAGTAGGGCACCGGGATGATCACTTCATCGCCCGGATCGACCAGGGCCTGCACCAGATTGAAAATCGCGTGCTTACCACCGATGGTCGCGATGCACTCCTTGGGGTTATACGACGTACCGTACGTGCGCTTGTGATAGTCGCAGATAGTCTGCTTCAGTTCCACTGTTCCGCTTACCGGCGTGTACTTGGTAAAGTTCTGGTTCAGCGCTTCAATGGCTGCGTTTTTGATGTTGTCGGGAGTCGGGAAATCCGGCTCACCCGCGCTGAAGTCGACAACGTCTACGCCCTCCCGGCGCTGGCGGTCGGCCTCGGCGGCCACTTTCATGGTGGACGATTCGCTGATCCACGAAATTCTTTCGGCTAATTCCTGTACGGTCGGCATTTACGTCTGCACTCCTTAAGTCCTATTTTCTGCCGCGAGGCGTTGTTTCAACCGCCGCTCCACCATCGGCGGAACTACATCGCTCACATTCCCACCCAGCGCAGCAACTTCCTTCACCAGGTGCGAGCTAATGAACGAGTACTCCTCGCCGGCCATCAGGAACACGGTCTCGATCTCCGGCTTTAGCCGCCGGTTCATCAGCGCCATCTCCCATTCCAGTTCATAGTCGGAGACGGCCCGCATACCCCGCACGATCATGGTCGCCCCGCGCGAAGCCGCAAAATCCACCAGCAATCCCTCGAACGCCGCGATCTCCACGTTGGGATACGGCTTGACCACGTCCGCGATCATTTCCAAGCGCTCTTCTACGCTGAATAATGGATGCTTGGACTGGTTACGAAGCACCGCCACGATCAAACGTCCCGCCATGCGGCTACTCCGGGCGATTAGATCCAGGTGCCCATTAGTAATCGGGTCGAACGATCCCGGGTAAATAGCGACCAAGCTGGACGGCAAGACTGATTTTATCGCACTCCATCACCCGCCTGCGAGAAACCAAAAACACAGCAACGCCGCCGTCGTTTTCGGGACGGCGATGCTGTAGTCTGCAACGATCTAGAACTGTAGCCGCAGGACGATATTGCCGGTGCGCGCGCCCCCGGTTCCGGTACCGGGAATTACAATGGACCCGAATCCGCCCGAATAAGTCCCGTTTGAGGCCTTAGTCAGAGGAGTACCGAAGGTGCCGCTGGAGGGAGCCGGAAGCCGCAATCGGTTGAAGGCATTCGCCCACTCCGCTCGTACGGTGAAATTCAAGCGCTCTTTGTAACGGAAGGATCGGCTGAAGTTGACGTTTTCCTGCGGCGTGCGGATGCCACGATAGTCGCGGATAGTGGCATAGCTATCTGACCAGGCGCCGTTGTTCACCGACGTCCATGCTGCCGGATTCAGCACCTGGGTATACTGCGGATTGAAGCATTTGCAGTTGATGTCGATCGGCTCCGGATGGACCTTCCCGTCGAGGTCTGTCCAGTTCACAGCCCACGGGGAAATATAGTTTCCATTTGCATCCTTGGCGCGGTTCGCTACGAGTGTTCCTCGGTTCAGGTAATTGGTGATTGGGTCCGTGCCGCTTGAACTGGGCTGTCCGATAGCGCCCGCGCTCTGGTATTGCAGGAACCAGCCGGTACCCCAATCAGAGAGGATGTAAGCGATGATTTTGTTCCGTCCAAGAACCCCGTCGTGTAACCGCGGAGTGGTGTAATCGGCGGAAATTCTTAACTGATGCGGACGATCGCTTGCCGCCAGATCCTTACCCAGAAGCGGATTGAAAATATCCGGTGTGCTGATCAAATCGAGCGTCTTTGAATAAGTGTAATTGGCGTTCACCGACAGACCGTGGGAGAGCCGCTTGGTCACGGTCAACTGCAGCGCGTCATACCAGCTCTTTCCTACCGGAGCGCCTGACGGAGCGATGCTGCTGCTGTATTGCGGGAAAGGCCGGATAGCTTGTCGTACAGCCTGGGTACTCAGCCCGCTCACCGGGAAGCCGTTGTAGGGTCCATTCAAAGATATTCCTCGTGCAACCAAAGTCGATTTTTGCGTGGCACTCAGATTCGTAAATAGCGCGCGCAAAAGACTGGCATCAGCCGTTACCGCTGAATTCGGGCTGGTCGGAGTCGGAATGGTAAACCCGAGCTTGTTTAGCTGCTCGACCGACATGTCGTTATAGCCGGGTACGAGCGGTGCAGATAGCCAGTTCACCCGGTTGGCAACGTAGGCTGCTTCGACCACGAAATTGCGGGTGATTTCGCGTTGCAGAGTTAGGTTCCATTGCCACTGCCGCATCGGCCGTCCAGCGTTCCTGTCGAGAAGTGTCGGAGCCGTCACAATGCTGCCGGGAGTCTGGCCTAGGGCTGGATCTTCGGATGGCCACCTCGGCGAGACAGTTGAAGGCAACCCCTGGGAGAGGGGATTATCTGTAATGTACTGTCCGAAACTGAGGGCTGGAGAACTTCCCGTCCTGTTCACAGTGCCGCCGATAATGCCGGTGGTGTTGTACACAATTCCTACACCGGCGCGGATCACAGTTTTGGAGTTGATCTGATATGCCACTCCTAAGCGAGGCCCGATTGCATACGGATAATTGTCCGCAAAGCTGCAGTGGCAGTTGGATTCGAAAATTTGCGCTCCGGGATGGCCACCGGCGGACGGGTTCGCTACCGTAGGGCTGAAATCCGCGGTTCTGCCGTACTGTTCTTTCGCATAAGTTCCATAATCCCAGCGCAGACCATAGTCGAAGGTTAGCTTGCGGGTGATTTTCCAGGTGTCCTGCAAGAACAATCCGATCTGCTTCTTGCGATTGCTGTAATCGGCGGGGACCGCCAACGTAACGGACGTCAAGTTTCCCATCAGAAAGTCAGCCAGGGTGAAACCTGTGGTGGGACTGCCACCCGAAAGCGTCACGCTCTGAAGAGCGGGTTGGACCGTGGATCCGCCGAAGGTCCATGTGCCAGAGGTATTGCCCAGGTCCTGCGTCGGAATCTGCGCATACCAGCCTTCGATCCCAAGCTTGTAAGTGTGGTTTCCCCGCACCCAGCTCGCATTTGCATTGGCGGACGGTCGGTGCTCTGTGAAGCCGGAGCTATGAATCGAGCCGGCGGGCCCCGTGCTGGTCATCCCGCCTGTGACGGGAATGGGAACCAGGGGAGGTTCCGGAGTCGGAATGAACTGCGGGAACAAACCGCCCAAGCCGGCGAAATTCCAGCCTAATCCTCCCTTGCAGGTCTGCGTCAACCCCGGAACTGTCGATCCCGAACTGCAACTCTGGGGCGCGGCGGCATTGTAGTTTTCCACCGGCGGATTATCCCAGAAATTCTCTGAGTTAAAGCCGACTCCGATGTGGAGGAGAATCGTCGGCGTGAGGGTGTGATCGTAATTTCCCCTCAGGGTTCGCGAATAAATGAACGTTCCGCGGGCAGGATCGATGGGTTCGGGTAAGCCGACCGAATTGCCATTCGGGAAGGAGAACTGCGATTCAGTCACGGTGTCCCCCCAGTAAAGAGACAAGTGGCCCTTAGCACTAAGCTGGTGATCCAGCTTGACCGACGGAATTTGCGATGTTCTATGGCTGAGCCAGTTGTTTTGATAGTTGCCATTCAACTGGATTCCGGCCTGAGCCGTCGGGCCTGTAGGAAGCGGGACCAGATTCAGAATTCTTAGTGCCACCGGATCGAAAAGATTGCTCGGGACGACGTTGTTAGTAAAGGGATCCCGAACCAGGAACAATTGCCCGTTCTGGCCGCTCTTGGCGCAGGTGGAGGTCGGAAATGCGGCAGCGTTACAAGCAACTTGCCGCTCAGACCGTGGATCGAAGATCGTACCGCCAGCGATGGTTCGACCCAGCGGATCCACGTAATTCGTTTGCGAGGCGCCGCTGCCGGTGGTGAGAAATTTCGGCGTGTAATCGCCGGGATTGCACGCCTGGTTGATGACGGTACCGGTGTAGCAGGGAGCTTGGCGGAAGTCGCCGGCGCGCTCAAGAGCAGTCGGAACTGTCCCGGCTGTGTTAGCGACATGTATATTTTCGCGATACTGCTCAAAATTAAAAAAGAAGAATGTCTTGTTCGCTCCGTTGTATAACTTGGGCACGCGAACGGGTCCGCCGAGCGTTCCACCGTAATCGTGGCGCTTTTGGGCCGATTTCAGCCCGGAGTACGGTGCGGCGGCATTTAGCGCCTCGTTTACTGCGTAGTCGTATACGGTGCCGTGATACTGGTTGGTACCGGATCTCATAGTGACGTTGAAGATGCCGCCACCTACCTGGCCAAACTCCGCTGCGAAGTTGCTGGTCTGCACGGCAACTTCCTGGATCGCGTCCACGCTAGGCTGGGTTTGGTGCGTAAAACCCTTAGCGCCCTGGTTGACCGCCCCACCGGTCTGTCCTTCGATCAGGACATTCTCCGAGGCGTTCGGAAGACCATTCACGCGGATCGTGTTGCTGGCTGAATAGTCAGTTCCAGGTATAAGCTGGGTCAGCGAAAAGGGGTCGCGGAACCCGGAACTGGAAGATCCGGACACCCCGCCGCCGTTCACCGGCAAGATCGGCAGGTTATCGAGCTGGCGAATCGTTACGTTGTGAGCCAACTCGGAATTCTCCGTCTTGAGCAATGTCGATTCAGCTGTGACGGTGACGGTTTCTGCGTTGGAACCGACTTCCAAACCGACGTCGAGGCGCATGACTTGCGCCGCCGAAAGCGTTAGCCCTTGGCGGTTATACTTCTTAAACCCTTGCACGGTCACGGAGACTTCGTACCGGCCGACCGCGAGCTGGCTGAGAGTGTAATTCCCCGTTTCGGTCGAGACTGCCTTGGTGACCACTCCCGTTTCGACGTTCTTAGCTTCGACGGGAGCGTTGGCAACAACCGCCCCGGTTTGGTCGGTAACCACACCAGTGATCGTTCCGAGAGCTGTCTGAGCAGACAGCACGAACGCAGAGCAAATACAGAGGACCAGCAGCAGGAATATCCGCATTTTTACCCTTCCCCTTGGGCAACTATGCCAAGTGGCATAGAGAGGCCTTAGGGGATGCTACTGGAATCGTTAAATTTTGTCAACATGAATTTACGATTAATTCTGAACAAAGCCTGCGTTTCGGGATCAGGCCACTTGGTCCATTGCGAGGAATTCCTTAATATGCGGATGCTCCGATTTATCGAGGTCCGCTACCGGCCCGAAGTAAATCGACCGGCCTTCAAACAGCACGACGACCTTGTCCGCCACGCGGCGCATCAGGTCCAGATCGTGAGTGACAACCACGGCAGTAAGCCGGAGCTGGTTCTTTAAGCGGAGCATCAGCCCGATGAGATGATCGCTCATGATAGGATCCACCATAGTCGTGGGCTCATCGTAGAGAATGCATTCCGGCTGTGCCGCCAGAGCTCGGGCGATGGCCACGGCGCGCTTGTGGCCGGTCGAAAGGTCGGTCGGGTAGACGTCTACGGTATCCCCCAAGTCCACCAGATTGAGCAAGCCCCGCACTACATCTTCCTTATTCTGCTCGTTGTAATCGTCGCGGGTTTCGAGCGAAAACAGAATGTTCTCCCCCACTGTGAGCGAATCGAACAGCGCTCCCGACTGGAATACCATAGTCACCTTCTTGCGGATCCGCCGTAGTTCCGCTTCGGGCATATCCGTTATATCGGAGTAGGCCACATACACGCGGCCCTGATCCGGCTTCAGAAAACCCATGATGTGTCCCAGGCTCACAGATTTACCGACTCCGCTGCGTCCGATGATGGCCAGGGTCTCGCCAGCGTCCACATGAAAGCTCACGTCGACTAAAACCGGCTTATCGAACGTCTTATATACGTCGACGAACTCGATGTAGTGGGAGGAGGCCTCGCTCATGGTGCCTCCGATAGTTCTAGCAAGGCCGAAAAATGATGCATTTTGAAGAGTTTAGGCTGAACTGCCGATCTGAAAACATGCATCGGATGTGCGTGATGGACGCAGATGCCCCGCAGCTTCCGTTTCACGGCTCTCGCGCTCAAAGCGGCGTGCAGTCTCCGCATGAGAAGATAGTAGCAATCGCAGCCAGCATGTTGATAAACAAAAAGGTGTATATTTGTTTCATATCGGCATTCGCCATGCTGCTGGCCGCCTCCCCCATGAACCGACTAGCCGCCGCCGGGAATGTCCCGGCTGTGGAAAACCCATCTCAAGCGAGTTTTCAAAAGGCATTAGTCGTTCGCGCCGACCGTCGGACTGGCAAACTGGTGCGCAGCGTGGCCCCACTGAAGAATCCTGCCAATGGTGCGGCTCCGGTACGCCGCGAACCCTCGATTAACATCTCCGAAATGGTTGAGAAGGCCGCGCGTGATAACCATGTCGATCCCCTTCTGGTGCATTCCATCATCCAGGTGGAGAGCAACTATAACCCCTACGCCGTTTCGCCCAAGGGCGCCCAGGGCTTGATGCAGTTGATGCCGCCGACCGCGCGCGGCCTGGGGGTGAACGACAGTTTCGATCCGCGCCAGAACATTGAGGCCGGAGTGCGCTATCTTAAGTATTTACAGGACCTGTATAAGGATGATCGTCTGGCACTGGCGGCTTATAACGCCGGGCCCGGCGCTGTGCAGAGATACAAGTGGATTCCGCCGTATCCGGAAACCCAGGATTACGTGAACCGGGTCGGCGAGCAGTACGGAGCAGCGAAAAAGGCAGCCGCGCAGCACTTGGCGGAGCCTGCCGTTCCGCCAGTTGGGGTGACGGAGGAAATACGCCCGAAACTGGAGCCGTTTGTCGATGCCGAAGGCAGGTTGCATCTTAGGAACGCGCAGTAGTCACCGATTGCGCGCGATCCTGTTGAGCTTTTTCGCGGTCGCGCTAGGCGTGTGCTTCGGCCAGGCCTCAAATAGAGTCACGGCCGTTCGTTTCTGGTCCGCCGGCGACATCACCCGCGTCGCCGTGGAAGTTTCCGGCGAATTCAAATACAAGTCCGATAATCTGGATAATCCTCCGCGCCTGTTCTTTGACGTACAAAGTTCGCGCCCGGGAATGGCGCAGAAGACTATCCCTGTCGGCGATCATCTGCTTAAGCAGATCCGCATTGCTGAAACTCAGCCGGGAACCACGCGGATCGTGCTCGATCTGGAGCAGGGAGCCGATTTCACCGCCTCGCAACTCTCTAACCCCGAGCGGCTGATAGTCGAACTTCATGCCAAAGGTGCGAGAACCTCGGCGGCAACGCCGGCAGTGACCGCAACAGAAGAGCCGGCCATGCCGTTGCAAGCTCCGCCCGTTCTGGCGGAACCCCCAATCGTCGCGAAAACTCTGCCTTCACCAGCGGTGCTCACAGCTATCAGCCGGCCCGTGGCAATTCCAATCCCAGTAGCGACAACTCCGCGGAAACCCGATCTGCCCCAGCCAAAACCGGCGGCGCGCAATGCCGGCGGGGACCGGACGCTGACGCGTGCATTGGGCCTGAAGTTGGGACGCGTGGTGCTCGATCCGGGCCACGGTGGTCACGACGCCGGCACGCACGGGCCTTCCGGCCTGACAGAAAAGGATTTGGTGCTGGATGTATCGCAGCGGCTTGCCGCGCTGATCGAGGACCGGATGGGCAGCGAGGTTGTGCTCACGCGTACGGACGATACCTACGTTTCACTCGAAGGGCGCACCAAGATCGCCAACGAAGCCAAGGCGGATCTATTCCTCTCGATCCACGCCAACTCTTCGCCGGTGAAATCGGTAACCGGCGTCGAGACGTATTATCTAAACTTCACCACGTCGCGAAGCGCCCTGGACCTCGCGGCGCGCGAGAACGCATCGGCAGAGAGTTCGATCTTCGACTTGAAAGACGTCCTGGAGAAGATCGCGCTCAAAGACAAGATCGACGAGTCGCGCGAGTTCGCCTCACATCTTCAGACGTCGTTGTACACCCTGACCAAAGCCGGCGCGGCCACCAAGAACCGAGGCATCAAGAAAGCGCCGTTCATGGTGCTGATCGGCGCACAGATGCCCAGTGTGTTGGCGGAAATCGGATTCCTGACGAATTCCAACGATGAAGCACTGATGCGCAGGACCGATCACCGCCAGAAGATTGCCGAGGCGCTTTATAAGGGTATCGCCGCCTACGCGGAATCCCTCAGCCAGCTTCAGGTCGCCAAACGCGAATAGTTTCAGGCAGGGCAGCCGTCGCGCGGCAGTTTTTTCTGAAACATTCTTTTTCATCGTGGATCTCTTAACGAAGGAGAAGTTTTCCATGATCAAAACAGCTGTTCTTTTGGCCTTTTGCGCTGCCTCGATGTACGGCGCCAATTGGACCGGAGAGATTTCCGATAGCGCATGCGGCGCGAGTCACGCCAAGATGATGGGTGAGCATAAGGACCTGAAAACGGACCGGGATTGCACCCTGGCTTGCGTGAAGGCGGGAAGCAAATACGTCCTGGTGAGCGACGGCAAGGTGTTCCAGATAGAAAACCAGAGTCTGCCCGCGCTCCAACAACGGGCCGGTCAGATGGTCGACGTCACAGGCGATCTTAAGGGCGACAGCATTGTCGTCTCCAAGATCAGTGCGGTAGGCAGGAAGAAAAAATAATGAGGTGCGAGAATCGCACTCCCCCACGTAAATTTCAGGCTGCCGTAGCACGCCGAACGATATCTTCGGCACGGAACCAGTTTTCCTCGTCCGTGCCGTCAGGCTTGCCGGCCAGTTCCCACCGTAGCTCGGCAATCTCTCTTACTCGATTCGCCTCGAGCTGGATCGAATCGGATGCCGGGCGAATTGAGAAGCTCAGGAGCTTCTGGGCCAGGACATCACGGTGATGATTGTAGTTTACGCGCGCCTTCTCTAAAGCTAGCAAAGCCGCGTCAATAGCTTGCCAATCAGGATTCGACGCAGCCATCAAAGACCTGGCCTGTCGCGCCTTTTTCGCAAACTCGGCAAACGCACTTCGATACTCGACGAACACCTCTGGCCGAAGACCCATATCAATTAGACGCAATGTCCAGGCAAAAGGTTCGGTATCTGGCTACTCCAATTTGGTGCCGTTTCAGGAAGTTACACGGATCGTGCCGTTATGGAATTGAAACATTTCCGCGTAGAACACCGACACCGATCTGGCCGTGAAGGTCTTGGTCCGGGCGCGCCACGTCGCCACCGCCAAACCAGACACGGATGGTGCCGTCGGGCATCTGTTCCACGCTAGGGTCACACACCACTTGGTTATCCCAGGTATTCGATCCGGAGATTACGAAGTTTGGAAGACGCTCCCAATGCAGGCCGTCGAGAGAATGTGCCAGGCCCATCCGGCGTTGTTCCGTCTTATCTCGGCCGGTGTAGAGCATCCACCATTCGCCGCCCGAGCTCCATACCGCGGGCTCTCCTAGTCCGTTTTCGTCAAACGTTCCGGGGCCGCCTGTTTCCAGAATGGGGTTTGTACGCAGTTTCTCCCAGACGATGCCGTCGGCGGAACGTGCCATGCCCAGGGTCTGGCGGTGCGCGCGGTCCTGGCCCAGGTAGAACATATAGAAGTTCCCAGCGGCGCGGATTACATACGGATCGGCGACCGCCAGCTCATCGAAACTGCCGCGTGGACCGAGCGGAACCACAGGTTCGCCATGCCGCGTCCAAGTCTTCCCATCGCGCGAACGTGCGAGAGCGATTCGCAACGGATAGCCGATTTCATACCAGTAGAGAAGCTCCTCTCCCACCACAAGCGCAGAGCCGTTGGCAGCGATGTCCGATCCCTCCGATGCTCGCGGAGAAAGCACTCGGCCCTGTTGCGTCCACGCGAGTCCGTCGGAGGATGTCGCGGCGGCCGTGTGCCAAGCCTTGCCATCGAATTCTGAATAGAGATTCCAATAAGCGCCGTGAAAACGCACCACAGAGGGATTCAACACATCGGATAAATCGCCGCGTGGAAAAACCGGGTCCGAACTCGCTTCCCATACAAATGGCGCGCGAGGGCCCGTGCCTTCAGGAGCCGGCAGAGTGAAATCCGCATAGCGCCCGCAGCCGGTGAGAAACAGCAGGAACGCAAGCGCCTGGGCGATCCGCATTTTAAAGAGGCACGCGAATGGCGAGCTTGGAGCCGCGGGCGGGCCCGGATTCGAGTGCCAGGTCGCCTTCGAGCACCTTCACGCGACGCTTGATGCTGCTGGGACCCAGGCGCAGCAGCTCCAATTCTTCCAGCGAAAATGAGCCGGTAAACGGGAACCCTTCTCCGTTGTCTTCCACCGAGATTTGCAGATCATGATCGACGCGTGCCGCAGAGATGGCCACACGGGTGGCACCGGAATGCTTCAAGATGTTGTTTAGCGCCTCGCGGACGATTTGCAGCACCTCGAGCGAGACCTGAGTATCCGCCGGATCGTGTAGGTCGCTTCCCGAAAAAGTGGTCGCAATGCCCGAATCTCGCTGGAATAGCTCGGCCATACGGCTGATAGAAGCGGCCAATCCCATTCCTTCGTCCGCGGGCCGCATGCTGCGTACGAAGCCGCGAAGATCGGCCACCTGCGACTGGCACAATTCCTGCAATTGCTGGAGCTCGCGGGTGCCGGCTTCGACATCGCGCTGCATGAGTTTGCGGATCACCTCCAGGCGCATCTGAAAGCTGATGAAGCTCTGCAGCGGGCCGTCGTGAAAATCGGCGGCGATGCGCTGGCGCTCGGCCTCCCGCGCAAGCTGCGACTGCGACCGGATCATCACGTTGTGGCGCAACGTCGTCGACATGCGCTCTTCGAGATAGTGCTTATAGAAGCCCACGGCAGCGGCCGCGCCACCGACGGCAATCACCGTCCACACCAGATTCCCGTTACGCCCCGCGGGAAGAATGAGCGCGATGAAAAGCACTGCGGCGAAGGTAATGGCGGCGCGCACCAGATCGTGCAGCAGCACTGTGGACCCCAGCAGGTAGCCGCAGGCCAGAGCCGGTTGCCAATCTCCGGGAGCCTGCCAGGTCCAGATGGCGAAGTTGGTGGCGTCCGCCACGATCGCGGTAGCCGCGCGAATCGGGGTTTCGTAGCTTACGGCGAACATAGCGCCGAGCGAATACACGGTGTAGGCAGCGATCAGCGCTGTGACCCAGTTCTGGCCGAAACCGGCGGTTCGAACGTAGGCCGCCGCACACGCCACAGCCAGCACCAAGCGCGCAATGCGGAGAGCCAGCCGCCCGCGATAAGGGACCATCTCGACTTACACCATGTTACCGGCGGTAGAGATACAAATGATGGCTGCGCCCCTCGCCGTCGTCATCAATGCTCACGCTCTGGACCGGCTTCCAGGCTGCGAACTCAAAATCGTGCGCCACGATGCGCGCGCCTTTTTTGAGCTGCTTTTCGAGAATCGGAGTCACCAGTTCATTCCCAACCGGGAGCAAGTACACAGTAAGAAGATCGGCCGAAGAGTAATCCTGTTGAAGAAGATCGCCATGGATCACACGCGCGCTGGACGTCAGCCCCAGCGTTTTGATGCGCTCCATGCTTTGGCGAACCAGCGAATCGTTCAACTCGACTCCCGTGGCATCGGCTTTGTATTTCTGGGCCGCCATGATTACGATACGGCCGTCGCCCGACCCAAGATCGAACATTTTCTCACCGGCTTTCAGGCCGCCCAGTTGCAGCATCTTATCGACTACGGTTTGGGGAGTCGGATAGTAGGGCGCAAGCTGATCGTCTTTAGGCTGCTGGGCGGGCAACAGAAGCAGGCTGGAAATGGAAAGTGCGAGCAGAACAAAGGTGGTGCGCATCGCATGGAACATTAAGGTTCAATATATACCCTGACGCGATTGCTCGGCTGGCCATCCACTTCGATGTACAGCTCGGCGGGCCCATAATTGACGATGTTGGGAATCTCTATTTCCACCAGATACATTCCGATGTAGTTGGGATATAGAATCGCGCGGGTGACTTGCACTGGATTGCGATCGAGCAGCGCCCGGACAGGAGCCGCGACGGTATGGGGAACATCAGACGGAGCGGGAAGACCGGTCGGCCAGGCCGGCTGCACCTGACCTAGCCCGGTTGCCAGAATCTGGATACGCGCGTGTGAATGCGCCGGATGCATTGCGTCAAGCAGCACGCCATTGTCAGCATCCAGCAGCAAGGGCGCGCCATCTAGCGGATCCAGTTGAATGGCGGGCGCAGCGGAAACCACGGGCACCGCCGGAAGCACGCGCGCTCCGGCCGGACCGTCAATGGCCAGCGCGAGCGAATCGCCACGCATTTCGAAAGGAATTTGAATCTGCGAACCGGTATCGGTCGAGAACAGCACAGGAACTGGAAGGCCGCCTGCATTGGCGGAATTCACGCGAGCGCCTTCGACGCTGAACAGAGTTCCAGGCGCGGCCGCGCGCGCGATCAGACCGGCGGATGTGATGAGCCGGGGATCGCCGGCGCGGTGGGGCGCCATGGTTTGGTATAGGCCGTAGCCTTCGAAAGCAACCCACAATTGAATCGCACTGGAGTCGAGCTTCACGTCGGTGGCGGGTGTATTCGATAAGCTCTGGGGCAAGCCTGTCAGCTTTATCCAGGAGGGAGGCACAACGCTCAAGACATCTAGATTTGTCCGAGCGAAGTAGACGCCCTGGTCGGTAGCGACGTAAACGGCGTTGCCGGTGGCATCCGCAGTGACTCCGTGCACCGTGACGTCCGGAAGATCCGCGGAAATATCGTCCCAGGACAGGCCGCCATCGATGGTGTGGAGCAGGCGCGGCGGGATTCCCTCGGCTCCATGGGCGTGTGCGGCGAGCGCCGCGAGAGCGATGCGAGGATCGGCAGGATTCACCCAGAAAGCGGTCACCGCCCCGCTTTGTCCGATACGCCTCTCAGGTAGCGTAGTGTTTCCGCCATCGGCGGATACGAGGATGCGGCCGTCCGCCATCCCCGTATAAATGTACTGCTGGCCGGTTGCAAGCGCTGTCACATCAGCGCCGCGCGTGCCGCTCAAAATCTGGCGGTAGAACAGTTCTCCGGCCGCTTGGGTGTTGTCGGCGGGCCGCCAAGCTTGACGTTCGCCCGGTTGCCACTCGACCACCATCGCGCCAGGCAATTCGACTTGCGCTCCCTGCGGACCTTCGGGAAGATTCCGGATGTGAGGCGACGGAAGATTCGGCAGGTTCTCGTTGAGGCTGCTCCAGGAATGCCCGCCATCCAGGGAACGAAAAACTCCGGCTGATCCGGCCACGACAATTTCATCTTCATTAGAAGGCGAGACGGCCAGGTCGCGAATGTTGTTCCCGACAATCGAAAGACCGCGGAACGCCGTCAGATTCTCCCAGTTCTTGCCGCTGTCGTCGGACCGATACACGAACTTGCCAAAAGCATACACCCGGAGACTCGACGCCACAGGATTGCGAACCTGCGCGCCATTTTCGGGAAGGCTTACCGTTTGGCCCTGCGCCGCCGGCGGTAGGATCAGATTTGCGGGAGCGGCAACCCATTGGTCGAAGTCATTGGTTTCAAACAGTTTACCAGAAAGCGTCCGGATCAGAAGCTGATCGCCGGCAGTGGAGTACAACACGCGATCGACCGGCCCCGTGGCCAGGCCCGCTAGCTCCAAGTCCATGGCAGCATTGCCCACACGCCTCCACTCGGAAGTCTGCCCTACGGCGGCAGAGGCCAGAGCGATGGCCACGAGCCCGGCACCTAGTGTGGCTTTGTTACTCATGGAACGAGTCCATTGTACCCTTAACCTATCGGCTGAGAAGACCCGAAACTACTGATTTCAGTACCCTCAGGGTCATAAAAATCCATTCGGAGCCGCGCTTGCAAATGCACTTTTGATGGTAGACTAGCTCCATGCCTGAGCTTGGCGCTCCCAGGCTCAGGGGTGAGGTTTACGCGGTTTTTGCCGATGTTTTTGGGGTAGATGATGAGGGTCCTACGATCCGCGACGGCAAGGTTGTCGCTTCTCATGGCGACGACAGCTGTAGTGTGTCTGGGCCAATTCCTTCCTTCCGATGCAGGCAATTACGCCGCAAAGGTTGTGACGTTAACCGGACAAGTTTCGGTTATGAAGGATTTCCAGCCGTGGGCGCTTTCGGTAGGCGATAACATCCAGGTGACGCAGAGGATCGTGACCGGCGCGGATGGACACGCGCTGCTGCAGGTGTCGGACGGCAGCACGATTGAAGTTTATCCGAATTCCACCTTCGTGTTCCGGCAGAATCCGGGGAATTGGCGGGATCTCATCGATGTGTTCCTCGGCAAAGTGCGAGTCCACATCGAACATCTCGGCACGACTCCCAATCCGAATCGCGTCTTGACGCCGGTGGCGGTAATTTCCGTGCGCGGCACCACCTTCGATGTCACCGTGGATGACGATAGCGAGGCGACAACTGTAGAGGTCGAGGACGGCACCGTGGAAGTACGCCATGCGCTGCTAAGTGGAAACGCCGCCGTCCTGAACGCTGGGGAAGTTTTCCGAGTGTATCGAGACGAGCCGATCGCCCAGCGAATGGACAAAGGCAACGCCGCAAGACAGGCATTGCGAATTGTGGTCAATGTGATCGCGATCGTTGGACGTTCGAGCGGACCTGGCAAGATTACTCTTCCGGGCGGTGGCGGCGGCAACGTTGGTATTGGCGACTCAGGCGGGAAGACCCCCCCGGCTGCTCCTCCGCCGCCCCCTCCTCCTCCACCGGCTTCGTTGCCTGGGCTTCCTTAAATCACGGACGGCAGACCATCGGCTGAAGGCTTGCGCCACGCGCCCATGCGACACTATCGGGTAGGCCTATGAAGTCTCTCCTACTGTGCTTCGCGCTGGTCTCGATTTCTTTGTGGGGGCAAGCGGCCCCCAGTGTTCCGGCTTCCTGGGATGTTTCAAAAAGCGTCGCGGAGCTGACCGCGCAGGTGGACAAGTTGAAGCCGGTGCTGGCGCAGCTGACTCCCCAGGCCTGGGTGGAACAAGGCGCTCCGGCAGCTTTCGTCGCGCAATGGCAAAGTGCGCAGCAGGAGCTGGATTATCTCGATCAGACGGCTCGCGCTTTGGAGAAACAGCCGGAGAAGATGACAGCCGCGCTGGATTTGTATTTCCGCTTGCAGGCAGTAGAGTGGCGGCTGACATCGCTGGCCGAAGGCGCGCGCAAATATCAGAGTCCGGCAGCCGGGGAACAGATCGCGGAAGCGGTAGGCGTGCACGCGACACAACGCGATCAGCTCCGCGAGTACATTACCGACCTGGCGGCGCAAAATGAGCAGCAGCTCGCAGTGATGGATCGGGAAGCGCAACGGTGCCGGGAAGAACAGAACGCGTCACATCCCACGACCCCGGCCAAGAGAAACACCAAGGCGAAGTAGGAGGCCAGAACCGTGAGTGAGACCATCGCCTTCGCATGCAGCATCTGTGGAGAGCCTTCCACCGAGATCTGTGTTTATTGCACCAAGGACACCTGCGAAAATCATCGCTGCGCAAAATGCCAGCGCTGCAGCGACTGCTGCCAGTGCGAGCAAAGACGGACCCAAGATTAGCTCTACTTTGCTTTCTTTTTCGCCGCGGCGATTACCGTGTCGCGATCCCCGCGAGTCCACGAAGCTTGGATCTCCTGCTCGGGTATTCCGGCGACGCGACCCAGCAGGATGAACGCGGGCAGAGCGTGGCTCAAGGTTTTCCAACGGGCCATATCGATCAACGCATCCAGTGCCCTGGTGCGCAATTGATCCAGGACCAGCGGATCGCGGCTATCGGTCAAGGTCTGGAGCGCCCACAGCGCGCGGTTACGATCCGACCAGGACAGTGAATTGAGCATCTCGACGAACCAGGTGGGGGAAATATTGATTTCCGACGCGGGATCGCGCTTGGCGAGCACGCTCAACGCCACCAGGCTGCGCGCGGCATTATTACGCACGCCCGCGTCGGCGTCCTTGAGACCATACTGAAGATCGTTGACGATGTCCTTCTTGCGCGTGGCGTAGACCAGAACGTACGCAGCCATGGCGCGCTGCGCTTCGTCGCTGGAAGCACGCAACACTGCACGGACCTTGTCCAAATTTTGGTCGACCAGCGCGGGAAACATCTCCTGTATCGCGCGAGCCTGGGCGTCCGCCATCAGAGGATGTCCGTGAGTGAGGTCCTCGCCGATAGAGCCACGACGGGATGCAGCTTGCGCAGCCTCAAGGAACCGGCTATACGTACCAACGATCTCGTCCGGTAGAACTGCTTCTCCATCCGGCGGTTCGCGCAAGTCGAAATGCGGAGCGCCGCGCTCCTCAATGCCAACGTAGAGAATCGTCTGGCCGTTATCGCAACACACGGCTTCCAGATGCGATTCGACAACGCCCGGAATCTGGTCTATCTTGGCCTCGGCATCGCCCTTGGAAGGCGGCATCCGGTCTCCTTCGCGAATCCCCAGAGCTTTGCGAACCTGGGATTCGGAGACTTTGCGCAAACCGTAAAAGTCGAGAACGTCGACCTTCAAGTCCTGCGCACAGGCAGCCGTGACTGCGAGAAAGAGAAAGACGGGGAGCGTACGACCAAGGTACATCTTTGATAAAACTCAGCGGCACTTACGATCGCGCCTGCTTTTCAGCCAAGGGGCCGACCACCGGAACCACGAATCGCTCCTTATTGTACGCTTTGTACATTAAGAACAACCAAAGCCCCACTACTCCTAGCGAGAAGACCATCCACAGCAGGATATCGATGAGCCAGCCGATGAACGGTAGCGCCGCGATGGGGTAGGCAAGCACCGAGACGGCCATACCGATGACGATGGCGGCGATCCAGACGAAGATCGACTGGAAGGCATGGAACCGGATGACCGGGTTGCGGTTGTAAGGCTCGAGAACCAGGAACAGAATGCCGGTGAGGACGCCGAGAAGATAGCACAGCGCCGCGGCGACGTTCTCATCCATGCCTGCCGAGGCGGGCGCGGACGATGCGGGCGCGAATGACGGTCCCGGTGGAGGAGGAACAGCCGCACTGGCCGCTGGAGCTCCCGATGGTGCTCCACATTTGGCGCAGAATTTTCCTTGAACTTCAGCTCCGCAGCTAGCGCAAAAAGCCATCCTTCAACTGTACTGGAAAACCGCTGGGAGTGGGAGTCAGGATGGCGGAGAGGGGGAGATTCGAACTCCCGGAACCCGTAAAGGTTCAACGGTTTTCGAGACCGCCGCAATCGACCACTCTGCCACCTCTCCGCGACAAACCCATTGTAGCAACCGCGGCCAGCCGAACGCTCCAGAGCGAACCGGGGCTCAAAGGGCCAGCAGTTTTTTAACTTGACCGTCTACGAAAAACAACAAAAGCGCTTTGCGAACTAATAGATTGACGCTCAATTCCCGCAACAGCTCGTCGGCTGCGTCCCGGATCTGATCGTAAACCTCTTGGCGCTTGATCTCATCCACTTGTTCCATCTGAATATTGTTCAGGCTCGGATCAATGGGATCGATCGGTTTTGGCGTCCAGTGCAGATTGGAAAAAACGCTGCCGGGCTGCGCCTTGTATTTGGCCAATTGCTGTTGACCCATACTGCGCCCATAGTCATAATCGTGTTTGCGATAACTGACATCGAAGAATCCTTCGAAGGCCAGCAGCCCATTGCTGGCCAATTGTTCCGGCGCGGCTACAAAATCATAAATCAGCATCTCTTCCTTATCGTGGAGTCTTGCGGCGAGTTCCAGCACCAACACAGTATCCAGCCACGCGTCGGCCACGGCCGCCTGTGCGCTCAGTTGGGCGTATTCAGTCGCGTACTGCCGCCGCAATCGTAGACGGGCCGCATCCAGGTTGGCGATGGATGCTGCCGTGATCTGCTTGTTTTCAGCAAAAAACGCCTTAAGCAATATATCGGTTACCGGCGTCGTCATGGCGGGCGTCAGTGTACCCGTCAGGAATAGCGCTTGCAACTCGACGGCGCGTTCATTGAGCAACTGGATCTGATCGTTATAGCCTTCAGCCACCGACCAATCCTGAAACTCAGATTGTCCGACCACCGAATTCGCCAACCGGCGCGCCAGCTCCTTGTAATCGGCATTAGCCGCGCTAAAACCCACATTCGGGTCCGGCGAATTTTTTACTTCACTCGATGACTTTGGTTTCGGAGCGATAAAAAGGTACCCACGTTCCGTGGCGTTTAGGCGTCCCCCCGGGACCTGTTCCACCAAATTTTTGGCCATCCCCAGGGGTTCGTTCTGGAAGACACCGCCGTCGGTATAAGTGAACGTCGTGGTCGGATTCCCGCCCCAGATACTTCGAACCAGCCAGGGACTGGTGTATTCCACGATGTTCCTCACCAAATCCTGCACCCGAAACGCAATCGGAAAAGCGCCACAAGCGACAGCCGCAGAACGAATGCTGTCCCAAAACGCCAACCGGTCGTCGGCAGCCTGGTCAATCGTGCGCACAAACTGATCCTCATGGCGCGTGTATATAAATTGACCTCCGCTGAGCGTCGAGCGGTAATAGTCGACGCCGTTCAGGTTCGATAGAGCCAGCCCAAGTTGCAGTTTCAAGTCTGGGGCTAACGCGGGGTGCGGCTCAGCAGCGGGGGGAGGCTGCGGCTGACCCTTGTACCGTCCCAAGACGTATTTATCCGATATTTTGACCACGAAATCGGTCGAGAGGACCGAATGGGTAACGTCCTCCGTCGGATCTCGAGCCAGCAATCCCGTAATATCCACATCCGAAACCCAAGCGTTATAGAGAGGATTATTGTAGGCCTGTCTGAGCGAGGAGCCGTCATACAGCAGATGCTGCGCCAGCATGGCGACAGTCATGCCACCCGCAGAAGCACCCGTGAGCACATCTATCTCGATGCGCTGGTCCGGCAGGCTGTTGGTATCGGCCCACTGGTTATGTTGGGCAAGCGCATCCAGCACTTCATAGATAACGCCGGATTCATAGCTCCCTAACGACACGGCGCCGGAAATCGTGATCGCGAGCTTCTTGGCCATTAAGCGGGCGAGAGTCTCAGACTACCAGCGTCGAACCGGACCTACGTCCACGTGAACGAAATCGGAAGCCGGATAATATCCTACGCCGCCGCGCGCGAGAGCCAGGGCGGCGTTCCGAAACTTCAAGGTCGGCGTCCCGGGAAGACGAACATCGATCGCTTCGGCCTGCATATGCAGGCTGTGCTTGGCGACTCCGGACGTGTGGGTACGCAGGTATTCGTTGCTTTCAGGCGCCCGATAACCGCAAATGATATGGATTTCGGCGTCCGCACGGCCGACGGCCTGTTCCGCATCCCGCAGGACATCGAAAACCCGTGGATCGTAATGATGCACCTGTCCCGTGCGGTGGTCGCGAAGGAAATGATCCAGCTTCGCCAGCGCGGCGGGGATATATGTATCGCCATGGCGATACACAATATCCAGATGTTCGCCGGTATGAGTATGGTAAAGCCGCAGGTGGCCGTCAGGAATCGCGGAGAAAGTTTTTGGAACGGCAGCGAAAGAAAACATCGCAAGCAGAGCTAGAACGAAAATACGCAAAAGGTGTACCTCTAGAATCGATACGGGCGGTCCCCTTAGTTTAACCCAAACCTTGGCTCTCGGCTTATCCTTTCCTCAATCGCCTGGGCGGCCAGACGAATCCAAGTGCGACGACCGCTGCAGGTCTTTAGGTTCGGGCTAATTCAGCCGATCAAAGAGTTACCGATGTATGCCCGGCGCGCAGCCTTCATCCTTTGCCTGGCCGCGATGGCGTTATGGGCCGCCGCGCTTCCCTGGCAGCGGGTGTGGGCCGGTCACAACGACTTCATGGCCTTTTACACCGGCGCGGTACTGGCCGGAACCTTCGATCTCTATTCATCGTCCGCGAATCGAGTGGCAAACGAGCATCTGGGTTACTGGATGCCGGCGGTTCAATATCTCCGCCCACCCTACTACGCAGCGCTCCTCAAGCCGCTGGCGAAGTTGCCGTATTACGCTGCTTATCTGATTTTCCAGAGCGTGTGCCTGGCCGCGACCTTGGTGTTCGCGTTCGTAAGCCGGAAGAGATCGCGGGCCGTTCCCTGGTATCTCCTTATCTCAATTCCCGTACTGACCAGCTTTGCCAACGGCCAGGATGTGATGATTGTGCTGGCTCTGAGCGCGGCCGCAGTCTGCCTGGATGAAGCCGAGCGCCCCTGGCCGGCGGGCTTGTGTCTGGCGCTATGCACCATCAAATTCCATCTGTTCGTATTCACTCCACTCGCCTTGCTGATGCACCGTAAATGGCGATTCGCGACATCCGCAGCCGTGGGCGTGGCGCTGGAACTCGCCGCGAGTTTCGCCGTCGCGGGGTGGCGCTGGCCTCTGGAGTACGCGAGATTCCTGAGCAATCCGGCGCTGCATCCCACACCCTATGTTCCGCCGAACATAGCGGGCATTGCGGGAAATTTGGTTTCTGTCGAAATCGTCCTGATTCTGGCGGTCGCAGCGTGCACGGCTTACTTGTGCTTGCGAGCGACGAGCTTTCCAGCAGCGTTCACGCTTTGCATCCTTGGGGGTCTCCTAGTGGCGCGGCACTCCTACATTCAGGATTACGCGTTGCTGCTTTTGATACCCCTCTTTGTGCAGCCCCAATCGAGCTTCGTGCAGCAGCTCAGTATCATAATGCTGACACCCTTTCCGTACTTCCTGTTGATGGCCGACGGTCCAGTAGGGCGGGTCACCCCGGTTTTGCTGTTGCTTTGGTTCGCCGCGCTGGCTGCAGATATGTCGGGGTTGATTTCCGGGCGAAAAGGTTCGGAGTTGGGTCGCGAGCCAGCGGCGGCCTGGTCATACCACTAATAACAGTTCTTGCCTAATACCTATAGTCTGTCCTGCTGCCTCCGATAAAACGAGTGCGAGTGCGCGTGCGTGGGCTTGGGTGCTCTTCAGTCTGGGAACCAAGCAGCTCGGGCGCGCCGCGAAACGAAATGACCGCCAGGTACCGCCATGTTTCTGTGCAGCCGAGGGAAACTCTCGAGTGCAAGACTCACGAGATCTTAAAGGCTCGAATGCGCGCAGATCTGCGCGTTTATCGGGATGGAGTGAATACCCTCGAAGACTTAGCCATCGGGGCGATGCCCAAGGACTTCGAGAAAGCCCACAAGCTGGCTGAGATCGCTCGAATCGCTTACATAGCGGCCCGCGATAGGTTCAATGCGCACGTCACATCGCATCGGTGTGAAGTACGCTACATCCGATATGGGGTCGTCCAACGGCCACGAAGTGGAAATTGCGAGGGAAGTTGACAAGCATTCCGCTCCTGACAACCTACCCGGCAGTGGGATAATAAGTTCAAACTTTCCAACAACGCCCGGGTGGCGAAACTGGCAGACGCAAGGGACTTAAAATCCCTTTTTCCGTAAGGAGAGTGTGGGTTCAAGTCCCACCCCGGGCACCACGAAATGCTTTGTCCAGACCGGAGACATGGGTAACAGATTGTTCCTAAAACATAGGTAACACTT
>Ga0157370_10002489_pt1 | contig 22197 bp, 23 predicted proteins | sample C35metaG_FD_113463 | JGI IMG/M metagenome (GOLD analysis project Ga0157370, IMG submission 113463) | Corn rhizosphere microbial communities from Kellogg Biological Station, Michigan, USA - C3-5 metaG | ecosystem: Host-associated > Plants > Roots > Rhizosphere > Soil | place: USA: Michigan...
CGGCAATGCGGTTGACGACGAGCGGCGGAAGCTGGCGCAGCGGCATGAGCGCCATTCTGCCCCGGCGCCGAGCTTTCGCCAAGACGAGCGGAGCCCCCGAGTCGCGCGCGACTCGGGAAGCCGCGTTTCAGCCCTTGCTCATCTCGCCCAAATATTGCCGGGCGAGCACCTTGCCTTCTTCGACCGCGGGCTGATCGAAGGCGTCGACGCCGAAAAGATCGGCGGCGATGATGGTCTCGAGCATGAAATGCATCAGAAGCGCACCGAGCGTCTCGGCATCGAGCCGCTCGATGTGCAACAGCCGGGTCGGGCGGCCGTTGCGGATAAGGCTCGCCGCCGTCGCGCGCTGCTCGGCATCGAGGAGATCGCCCATGCGCCGGCCCGCGAGATAGGCGAGTTCGGGATCGCTGCCGAGATCGGGCGTGACTGCGCCGCCGCCGCCCGCGGGCTCGCCCATCACCAGGGTAAACATCTTGTCGGCCGGGCCGGCGAGATAGAGCTGCAGCTGGCTGTGCTGATCGACCGTGCCCAAAGCGCGGATGGGCGTCGTGCCCTTGCCGTCCTTGCCGAGGCTTTCCGCCCAAAGCTGGCGGAACCACAGGCCGAAATGCCCGAGCCGGTCGAGATAGGGCATGACCACGGTGGTGCCGATGCCGCGCTGCTCGGCAAGGCCGACCGCAATAGAGGCGCCGAGCGCGGGCGCCGCGTCGCGCGGCGAAGTGGCGGCCAAAGTCGCATCGAGCACCGCGCCCGCGCCCTGGCGCAGTGAAGCGGCGTCGAGTCCTGCGAGCAAGGCCGGCAGCAGCCCGACATTGGACAGGACCGAGTAGCGTCCGCCGATGCCGGGATCATGGTCGAGAATCGTCAGGCCGAGCCGCGTCGCGAGCCGGCGCAGCACATTGTCGCGCGGCTCGGTGATGGCGATCGCATGCTTGGCGAGCGCGTCGGCAGGCACGCTCTGGCGCAGCCAATCGAGACAGATGATGAACTGGGTCAAGGTTTCGGCCGTGCCGCCCGATTTCGAGATCGCGGCGATGCCGGTGCGCGCCGGATCGAGCGCCGCAAAGAGCGCATCGAAGGTCGCGGGGTCGATATTATCCAAGAAGTGCAGCCGCGGCAGCGCGCGCGGATCGGCCAGCGCATAAAGCGTTTGCCCGCCGAGGCTCGACCCGCCGGTGCCGAGGATGATCACGTCGCGGAATTTCTGCCGCGGCGCGGCGCGGAAATCGCGCAGGGCGCGGCGCAGCGCCGCAACGTCGTCGCGCCGGCGCGGCAGGGCGAGCAGCGGCAGGCTGCCATCCTCGTGACGGCGGCGCAGCTTATCGAGCGCCGGCGCGGCACGGGCGAGCATCGCCCCGAGCCCCGCCTCATCGAGCCCGCGCGCCCCCACTTTGTCCGTCAGACAGCCCGAAATATCCTGGCGATAACCCATCTTCACCCACCCGGCGCGACACGGCGCGCATCCGACAAATTGGCCGGCGAGCCGACCACGACGAAGAACAGCCCGTCGGGGTCGAGCAAGCGGCGCGCGACGCGCTTGGCATCGGCGAGCGAGACCTTGTCGATGAGCGCACTCCGCCGAGTGAGATAATCGATTCCGAGGTGGTCGAGTTGCATCGAGACGAGAATCGAGGCGATGCGGGAGGTCGAATCGAGGTTCAAGGGAAAGGAGCCGGTGAGATAGGTCTTGGCCGCGACCAGCTCCTTGGCCGTCGGACCGCTGTCATGCATACGCCGCCATTCTTCGCGAATGAGATCGATCGCCTGCGCCACCCGCGCATTGCGGCTCGCCACATGGCCGAGAATGAGCCCCGCATGCTGGAGCGGGTCGAGCGAAGCGGAGACGGAATAGGCGAGGCCGCGCTGCTCGCGCACTTCGAGGGCGACCCGCGAGGTGAGGCCGCCCGAGCTCAGGATATTGAGGACGATGAGCGCCGCGTACCAATCCGGGTCGTCGCGCTTGATGCCCTGCTGGCCGAAGACGACGACGCTTTGCGGGACCGGAAGATCGGAGACGATCACGGCATTGGAGCGATCGACCGCGATGTTGCCGAGCGGATCGGGCGCGGCATGCTCGGGCAGGCCGCCGAAAGTCTTATCGAGCAGCGGCTTCAGCGCGGCCGGCGTGATGTCGCCGACCACGCCGATGACGAGCGCGTCCTTCGCAAAGCGCGCATGGACGAGGCCGCGCATATCGTCGGGCGTGATGGCCGCGATCGATTGTGCCGTGCCGCGCGTCGAGCGGGCATAGGGCGAACCGGCGAAGCTGCTCTTCATCCATAGCCGATAGGCGAGCGCTTCCGGCTGGTGCAGGTCGCGCTTGATCGCATCGAGCAACTCGGCGCGCAGCCTCGCGACCGGCGCCGCATCGAAGCGCGGCTCGGTCAGCGCCAGATGCAGGAGGTCGTAGGTCGGAGCGAGGTTGGCGCTCAGCGTGCGCAGGCGAGCGGAGATGTTGTCCTGATCGACGTTGAAATCGAGCGAGGCGGCGAGATCCTCGAGCTTGCTCTGATAAGCCGTGCTGTCGAGCTCGCCCGCGCCTTCGTCGAGCAGATCGGCGGTGAACTCCGCAAGACCCGCCTTGTCGTCGGGATCGAGCGCCGCGCCGCCGCGAAACGCGATGCTGGTCGAAACCACCGGAACGCTGTGGTCTTCGACCAGCCAGGCGGTGATCCCGCCCGGGCTCTCGACCTTCTCGATGGTGACGGCACCGGCCTCGAGGGGACGGAGCAACGCCAGCGGGGCCACAATCAGAACAAGGGCGATGAAGCGCGTCATCGGCTGCATCACGAGGTCGGCCCGGGCATCAGCACGCCCGTGACGGCGATATCGTCATGGATGACGAGATGCGCGGCGGCGAGCACCTGATCGAGCGTGACCGCGCCGATCCGCTCGGGCCAGTTCTCGACATCGTCGAGGCTGCGCCCGGTCGCGAGCGCCGCGCCGACGATGCGCGCGGGGCCCGAAAGGCTGTCACGCGCAAAGGCGGCGGCAGAAACCATGCGCTTCTTCGCGCGCTCGACCGCCTCGTTGGAAATACCGCCCTCGAGGGCGTGCTTGATGATTGCATCAAAGGCCGTCTCGAAGTCGGCCACCGCAACGCCGTTCTTGAGGCGTGCGGAGAAGCCGAAAGTCGCCAGATCGTAGACATTGGGATCGTAGAAGGCGCCGGCAGAGAGCGCCAAGGGATGGTCGACGACGAGGCCCTTGTAGAGCGGCGAATCGGCGCTGCCGCCCAGCACCTCGGCCAAAACCTCGAGCGCGTAGGCGTATTGCTTGTCGCCGGCGCGGTAGCTCGGTGCCAAAAACTCCTGGGTCCAGCTCACCTCGGAGACGCGCGGGCTTTTCATGCTGAGACGCGCCGCCGCGACTTTCGGCGGCTCCGCGACCCGATGGCGCGCCGGCACGGCGCGCGCCGGAATATCGCCGTAATATTTCTCCGCTAGCGCTTTCACCTGCTGCGTCGTCACATCGCCCGCGACCACGAGGATCGCGTTGTTGGGCGCGTACCAGCGGCGATAGAAGGCCCGCGCATCCGCCGTCGTCAGCCCGTGCATTTCCGATTCCCAGCCGATGGTCGGAATGCGGTAGGGATGGTGGAGGAACAGCGCGGTATCGAGCTGCTCATCGAACAGGGCCGCCGGATTGTTGTCGATGCGCTGGCGCCGCTCTTCAAGGATCACCTCGCGCTCGGGCGTCACCACCTTGTCGGTGATCTGAAGATTGGCCATGCGGTCGCTCTCGAGCTTCATCACCAGCTCGAGGCGATCCGCCGCGACCTGCTGGAAAAACGCCGTATAGTCATGGGTCGTAAAGGCGTTGTCGCGCCCGCCATTCTCGGCGACGATGCGCGAGAACGCGCCGGGCGGCACGGACTTGGTGCCGCGGAACATCAAATGCTCGAGGAAATGCGCGATGCCGGATTTGCCCAAGGGCTCGTCCGCGGCGCCGACCTTGTACCATACCATTTGCGTGACGATCGGCGCGCGATGATTGGGAATGACCACGGCGGTGAGGCCGTTGGCGAGCTTGAATTCATGCGCCTCGAAGAGCTCGGCGCGCGCCGGGCCCGCCCCGGCCAGGGCCAAGAGAAGGAGCCCCAGCGCCGCACGACACAGCGCATTCATGGTCGCGCCTCCTCGTCTGGCCGTGAAAAGCGCTAGAACAGCCACCCGAACCAGGAATGGGACTTGTTCGTCGTCCGCTCGAAGGTCGGCGTGGCGGGACCCTTGTCCGGCATTGTCGCGGGCCCGGTGGTCTTCGCCGCGCTTTGTGCGAGCCGGATGCGCGAGGCCTCGGCGCCGGGATCGATCACCTCGGCCGAGGGCGGGGTGGTCGGCCCCTGCCAGAACAGGAGCTTATCGACGAGGCTGCGCTCGAAGGGCACGCCCTGCTTGGGATCGCTGTCGACGAGCTCGCGGATATCGGGCGGCACGGTGGCGGCGCCGGCATCGCGCAAAAGATCGGTCTCGCCCGCGCTTCGCTCCTTGGTGGGAGCCGGGAGCGAGGATTGCTGCTGCTGATCGCCCATGCGGAACACGCTCTCGCGCGCCACCTGGGTCGGGGAAATCTGCTCCGGCCCATTGCCGACACGCGGCGGCCGCAAGGCATAATCCGGTGGAATCGCCAGGGGCGCGTTCGACACCACCTGGAACTCGTCGGGGATGACGCGCGTCTTGCCGATCGCGCGGTTGAAGCTGTCGCAGCCGGCCAAGGGCAAGGCCGCGAGGCTGATCAAGACAATGAGTGCGGGTACCGGCCGAGCCGTCAACTGCAAGCGCTCCCTGATGGTGCCTTACTTAACCGCTTCTGCGGCGGCCGATCAAGCCATCTATCACCAGCACCGCGACCCCGACGCAAATCGCCGCATCCGCGAGATTGAAGGCGAACCAATGCCAGGCGCCGAGATGGAAATCGAGGAAATCGACCACCGCGCCGCGATGGAGCCGGTCGGCGACATTGCCGACGGCGCCGCCGATCACCAGCCCGATGGCCAGCTGCAGAAGCGAGCCTTGGGCCCGGCGCAGCCACGCGATCAAACCCAGAACAATGACCGCCGCCAGCACGGTGAAGACTGCGGTATTCGGCCCCGCCTCGCCGTTGAAGAGGCCGAAGCTCATGCCGCGATTGCCGGCCAGCACGAGATTGAAGAACGGCGCGAGGCGCATCACCGGCGGCTGATCAGGCCGCGCCGCGAAGAAATCCAGCACCCAGAGCTTTGCTGCCTGATCCGCGACCGCGACGATGGCCGCGGCGGCAAGGCCAAGCCACATCTCAGTGCCCCGCCGCGGCGAGAGCGTCGACCGCCGCGGCGCAGCGCCCGCAGAGGTCGGGATGCGCGTGACTTTGACCGACCTCGGGCAGGACCTTCCAGCAGCGCTGGCATTTCTCGCCCGGCGCCGGGGTTACGCGCACGCCGACGCCCGGAACATCGGCGAGGATGAAGCTGCCATCGGGCGGCGTTCCTGCGCGCGCCGTACCCGCCGAGGTGATAAAGATCTCCGGCAGATCGATGCCGGCAAGAGCCGCCAAGGACGGCGCGTCGGCGACAATCTCGACCGCCGCCTGGAGACTCGAGCCGAGGCGCTTTTGCGCGCGCTCCAGCTCGAGGGCGCCGGTGACGACCCGCCGCAGCTCGCGGATGCGGCGCCACTTCGCCGCCAGCGCTTCATCGAGCCAGGCAGCGGGCAGGTCGCGATAAAGCTGCAGATGGACGCTGCTCTCGGGCATGTCGCCATGGCGCGCGAGCCAGGCTTCCTCGGCGGTGAAGCACAGCACGGGCGCGAGCCAGCGCACCAGGCATTCGAACACATGATCGAGCACGCTGCGCGCGGCACGCCGCGCCGGCGCGTTCGGCAGATCGCAATAAAGCGAGTCCTTGCGCACGTCGAAATAAAACGCAGAGAGATCGACCGCGCAGAAATTGTGAAGCGCCGTAAACATGGTGTGGAAGTCGAATTCCGCGGCGGTCTTGCGCACCAGCGCGTCGAGCTCCGCAAGCCGGTGCAGCACGAAGCGCTCGAGCTCGGGCATCGCCGTCGGCGCGACGCGCTCCTTCTCCGAAAATCCGGCGAGCGCGCCGAGGAGATAGCGCAGCGTGTTGCGCAAGCGGCGATAGACATCGGCCTGGTATTTGAGGATTTCGGGGCCGATGCGCAGATCCTCGGAATAGTCCGACGCCACCACCCAGAGCCGCAGAATGTCGGCGCCGCTGTGCGAGACCACCTCCTGCGGCGCGACGACATTGCCGAGGGATTTCGACATTTTCCGGCCCTGCTCGTCCAAGACGAAGCCATGCGTCAGCACCGCCTCGTAAGGCGCGCGGCCGCGCGTGCCGCAGCTTTCGAGGAGCGAGGAATGGAACCAGCCGCGATGCTGATCCGAGCCTTCGAGATAGAGCGAGGCGGGCCATTGCAGATCGGGCCGCTGCTCGAGGACGAAAGCATGGGTCGAGCCCGAATCGAACCAGACATCGACCACGTCCTTGATCTGCTCGTAATCCTGGGGATCGCGGCCCGGCCCCAAGAACTCGGCCGGATCGTGCGAATACCACGCATCCGCGCCCTCGCGCTCGAAGGCGGCGGCGATGCGGTCGATCACCGCCTGATCGCGCAGCACCGCGCCGCTGCGCTTCTCGACAAACACGGCGATCGGCACGCCCCAGGCGCGCTGGCGCGAGATGCACCAATCGGGGCGAGTCTCGATCATCGAACGGATGCGGTTCTGGCCTTGCGGCGGATACCAGCGCGTTTGATCGATCGCCGCCAGCGCCTTCTCGCGCAGCGCGTTCTTTTCCATGCCGATGAACCATTGCGGCGTGGTGCGGAAGATCAGCGGCGCTTTGGAGCGCCAGGAATGCGGATAGGAATGGACGAGCGGCGCCTCACCGAGGATCGCGCTCCGCGCCTTGAGCGCCGCGATCACCGTCTTGTTCGCATCGCCGGTCTTGCCGTTGGGCCAATAGACATGCCGTCCGGCAAAGAGCGGAACGGAAGGCAAATAAGTGCCGTCCGCCGCGACCGTCTCGGGCACGGCGATCCCGTATTTCTGGCCGAGCTCGAAATCATCGGCGCCATGGCCCGGCGCGATATGGACGAAGCCCGTGCCGTCGGTCGCGGTGACGAAATCGCCGGGCAAGAGCGGCACGTCGAAATCATAGCCCTCGCCGTGCAGCGGATGGCGGCAGATCGTGCCCGCGAGATATTTGCCCGAGACCAGCTCGACCTTGCCACCGAGCCGCGCGATCTCGCCGAAATTCACCTCGAGCGGCGCCGCGACGACGAGCTTTTCGCCCGGCTTGGCAAGGCTGCCGTCCCGCGTCGATCCGACCTCGATCACGACGTAATCGAGATCCTCCTTGAAGGCGATGGCGCGATTGCCCGGCAAGGTCCAGGGCGTCGTCGTCCAAATCACGATCGAGGCGCCTTGAAGCGCCGGGACGCTCGCCTTCTCTACCGGGAACTTCACCCAAAGCTGGGTCGAGGTGTGATCCTCGTATTCGATCTCGGCCTCGGCGAGCGCCGTCTGCTCGACCACCGACCACATCACCGGCTTGGCGCCGCGATAAAGCCCGCCATTCATCAGGAACTTGCCGATCTCGCGCACGATCTGCGCCTCGGCGGCGAATTCCATGGTCGTATAGGGGTGCGCCCAATCGCCGGCGACGCCGAGGCGCTCGAATTCTTCGCGCTGCACGCCGATCCAATGCGCCGCGAAATCGCGGCATTGCTTGCGAAACTCGAGGATCGGCACGTCGTCCTTGGAGCGTTTCTTGGCGCGGTACTCCTCCTCGATCTTCCACTCGATCGGCAGGCTGTGACAATCCCAGCCCGGCACGTAGATCGCGTCCTTGCCGAGCATTTGCTGCGCGCGGTTGATGACGTCTTTCAAGATCTTGTTGAGCGCGTGGCCGATATGGAGATTGCCATTGGCGTAAGGCGGGCCGTCATGAAGGATGAATTTCGGCCGGCGCTGCGCCGCCTCGCGCTGGCGCGCATAAAGCCCGACATGCGTCCAGCGTTCGAGCAGGAAGGGCTCGCGCTTCGCCAGATCGCCGCGCAGCGGGAAGTCGGTTTGCGGCAGGAAAACGGTGGAACGGTAGTCGGTGGCCATGGGGCTTTATGGCGGTCGGCGCCGCTTTCGGTCAACCGGCGGGGAGGCCTCGCGCCGCGCCTGCTGCGAGGATCGCGCGCGCTTTGTCGCAATCGGCCGCGATCTGCGCCTTCAAGGCATCGAGCCCGTCGAAGCGCCGCTCGGGCCGCAAATGCGCGATCAGCGCGACGCGCAAATGCTTGCCGTAGAGATCGCCGTCGAAATCGAAAAGATGCGCCTCGAGACGCAAATCCTTGCCGCCCACGGTCGGACGCCAGCCGAGATTGGCCGCGCCACCGAGCCAGCGCGTCGCGGCGCCGTCTTCGATGCCGACGCGAACCGCGTAGACCCCGGCGGCCGGCCGCAAATAATCCGCGAGCGAGAGATTGGCCGTGGGAAAGCCGATGGTGCGCCCGAGCCGATCACCCATCTCGACCCGGCCCTCGATCTCCCAATCGCGCCCGAGCAAGGACGCGGCCTCGCGCGGACGTCCGGCGATCAGATGCTCGCGAATCTGGGTCGAGGAATAGACCACGCCGCCAGAGCCGGTGACCGGCTCGATAAGGCGCACGCCGAAACCGTGCTGCTCTCCCTCGGCCCTCAAGAGCTCGGGCGTGCCGCGCCGCTTGTTGCCGAAGACGAAATCATAGCCGACGACCACGGCCTTGACGCCGAGGCCTTCGACCAAGATCGCCTCGACGAAGGTCTCGGCGCTCTTCTTGGCGAAATCGAGATCGAAATGCAGGGTGAAGAGATAATCGACGCCCAGAGCTTCGAGCGCCCTCGCCTTGGCGCGGAACGGCGTCAGACGAAAGGGCGGCGCGCCCGGCTGGAAGACGCTGCGCGGATGCGGCTCGAAGGTGAGCACGGCGAGCCGCGCGCCCGCTTGCGCCGCCGCCGCTTTCGCAGCGGCGATCACCGCCTGATGCCCCAAATGCACGCCGTCGAAATTGCCGACGGCGACCACGGCGCCGCGCTCCGCGCCGGTGGCGCTGGTGTGGCGGAAGACGCGCATCCTCAGCCGGTCATTGCGGCGCGAGAATGGTCGCTTCGCCGTCGAGCACCACCGTCTCGCCAACCCGGCATTGCGTCTTCAAGACGGCGCGGCCCTTCTCCGCAAAGACCTCGCTCACCGTGACGCGGGTCTCGACCTTATCGCCGAGCCGCACCGGCGCCTTGAAGCTCAATGTCTGGCCGAGATAGATGGTCCCCGGCCCCGGCAGCTTCGCCGCCAGCACGGTCGAGATGAAGCTCGCCACCAGCATCCCATGCGCGATCCGTCCCTTGAAGCGCGTGGTCTTGGCATAAGCCTCGTCGAGATGGACGGGATTGTGATCGCCCGAGACCGCGGCGAAAGCCGCGACGTCGTCCGCCGTCACCACATGCTCGTCCGTCGCCGTCATGCCCGGCTTCAGCTCCGCGATCGTATAGCCGCGGCCCGGATTCCCGCTCATCTCGCACCTCGATTGGACCATCGATGGCGCCGAACCTTAACACGAAGAGGTCCGACCACAAGCCGGGCCTTCCACCGCCGGAATCCCCTCGTTACTCTCCGCCGGCTGATGAAAGGGATGTCTTGGTGGAAGCGGACAGCGCCGCCCCTCTTCGAAACTTGTGGTACTACGCGATGCCCGGGGCGGCCCTCGGGCGTGGGCGGACAGCGCGCAAGATCATGCTCGGCGAGCCGCTGCTGCTCGGGCGAAAAAGCGATGGCGGGGTGTTCGCCCTGCGGGATATCTGCCCGCATCGCGGCATCCCGTTGAGCGATGGCCGGTTCGACGGGTCCGAGATCGAATGCTGCTATCACGGCTGGCGGTTCGATGCCGCGGGACGCTGCCTCGCCATCCCCTCGCTCGCCGAGGGCCAACGCTTCGATTTGGCGACGATTGCGGTCGAGGCTTATCCCGCGCACGAGGTTCAAGGAAATATCTGGGTGTTCTTCGGCCGCGATGTGGACGCGGCGCCGCCTATCCCGCTCCTCCCCGAAATCGCCGAGCGCGCCCCCGATCTGTTCGAGAGCGTGCGCCTGCCCTGCACCATCGACCATGCGGTGGTCGGCCTCATGGATCCGGCGCATGGCCCTTTCGTCCATCGCGCCTGGTGGTGGCGTCAGCGCGGCTCGATCCATGAGAAAGCCAAGGCTTTCGCGGCGAGCCCTTACGGCTTCACCATGCTGCGCCACAAACCGTCGCGCAATTCCAACGCCTATCGCCTGCTGGGCGGCGCGCCCGAGACCGAGATTGTCTTCCGCCTGCCGGGCGTGCGCATCGAGCACATCACCGCCGGGCGCCATCGCGTGGTCAACCTCACCGCGGTAACGCCGCTCGCGCCCGGCGAGACCGAGGTCAACCATGCGATCTATTGGAACGCGCCGCTGCTCTCGGCGCTGAAGCCCGTGCTGCGGCCTTTCGTGCGCGCCTTTCTCAACCAGGACCGCGCGATCATGGTGCGCCAGCGCGAGGGCCTCAAATACGACCCGCCCTTGGCGCTGATCGACGATGCCGACACCCAGGCGCGTTGGTACTATCGGCTGAAGACCGAATATGCCCGCGCGATCGAGGAGGGCCGGCCCTTCGTCAATCCGGTGAAGGACCGGGTTCTGCGCTGGCGCAGCTGAGCGGCGGTCTTGCACCGGCGCGCGCCGCGGCCCAGATTCCCTCGACGCTTTGCTTTCCGGGAGACGCGAATGAGTCCCTCCGCACCTGGCGGGAAGGGCGCCGCCGCGGCCGGCGCGGTCGATGCCGTGCTGGCGGCGCTGTCCTTCGACCGCGACGGGTTGATCGCCGCGGTGGCGCAGCAGCACGACACCGGCGAGGTGCTGATGCTCGCCTGGATGAATCGCGACGCGGTCAAAGAAACCCTCGAGACCGGCCGGGTCTGCTACTGGTCGCGCTCGCGCCGCAGCCTTTGGCGCAAGGGCGAGACCTCGGGCCATGTCCAGAATCTCGTCGAGCTGCGCGTCGATTGCGATGGCGATGCCGTGCTGCTGCGCGTCGCGCAGACCGGCCCCGCCTGCCACACCGGCGCGCGCAGCTGCTTCTTCCGCGCCGCGCGCGGCGCGGCGCTGGTCACGCTCGAATCTTAGGAGATCGAGACGCCGCCTGCGCTAAGGCTTCGGGCAGGAGAGCGTCGCTTGGACGCGGTCATAGGCGGTTTGGTCGAAGGATTTGCCGGCGCAGCGGTCGTCGTAATCGGAGCGCGCCGCGTTGTAGCGCGCAACCGCCGCATTGTAATCCGGGATGAGGCCGTCGGGCAGCGCCGCGGCCGCGCTGTCGCGCCGCTGCAGCAATTGCTTATAGGCATCGACCTGCGCCGGGTCCTCGACATTCATCGAGCTGCGGCGTGCCTCGAGATCGCGATCGAGCGAGGCGAGGCTTTGCTGGCCGGTTTGATAGCTCTGCCGCCGCTGGTCGATGGTTTGCTGGAGCGCGTCGAGTTGCTGACGCTCGCAGAGGCATTGGGCGATCGCGGTCGGATCATTGATCAAGGCCTGCGCCGCCGCCGGCGCGGCAATGCCCCCCGCGGCTGCAAGCAATGTTCCGATCAGGATCAAGTTGCGCATTTGCGTCCTCCTACCATGCCAAGTGACTGCGAAGCGACGGTGCTGCCGGTGCGAAAGAGGTTCTGGCATTCGCGAGCGAAAGCCGCAAGAGACCGCCATCGAAGCGGCGCCGGCCCTCTTCAATGCGCCAGCACGACCGGGATATCCGCTTCCATGATGATATGGCGCGTCGCACCGCCGAAGATCATCTGGCGCAGGCGGCTTTGCGTATAGGCGCCTTTGACGAGAAGATCGCAACCCGCCGCTTTCGCCTCGGTCAGAAACACCTCGCCGGCCTGGCGGTTGGGCGCGGCGATGAGACGCGAGGTCGCCGGGATCCCGCGCCGGCGCAGCGCCGCCGCGAGGTCCTCGCCCGAAGGGCCGGGCTGCATCGCGCCTTCGACCGAGAGGACCTGAATGGTGCGCGCCAAAGCGAGATAGGGCATGGCCATCGCCACGGTGCGCGCGGTCTCGGTGCTCGCGTTCCAGGCGATGACAATGTGCTCGCCGATTGTCTTGGGCGGCACGGGCGGCGCCATGAGCACGGGGCGGCCGCTCTCGAACAGCGCATCCTCGAGGGTCGCCTCGGCGAGCGAGGCAAGCTTGGCCGGCCGCTCGACGACGATGAGGTCGAACACCCGGCCGAGTGAGCCGACCACGGCGTTTTGCCGGCCGGATTCCTCGCGCCATTCGGCGCTCACCCCCTCGCCCGGTGCGGCGCTGGGCGTCGTCACGGTGATGCTATTGCGCCGCATGAAGCTCTCGAACAGGGTGCGGGCCTGCTCGCGCCGGTCCTGGCCTTCGCGCTCCAAGGTACGGTCGACCTCGGACGAGACGGAGAAACCCATCTCGCCGCCGAACACCACCGCATATTCCGTGGTGAGGGCATTGAGCCCGATGATTCGGCCGTCGAATTTGCGAGCGGCGAGCAGAGCCGTTTCGAGCACCGGCCCCGCATTGCCGTCGGCGACAACCGTTAACAAGGTTCTCATGGCGGACCTCACCGGTCATGCACAACCGAAGCGAAAGTATATCGCGGAGCCGCGTCCGCGCCCACAGGGCGATTTTGCGGCGCAATGAAAACCTCCCCGCTCTTGCCTCGGCGGAGGCGGGAGACGAAACTCGACGCCACAATCAAAAGGAGGCCCCATGAAGATTCACAATCCATCCGGCGTCTCGCCGGGCGCCGGCTACAGCCACGGCATCGAGCTTCCGCCCCAGGCGCGGCTGCTTTACATCGCCGGTCAGCTTGGACTTACCGCTGAGGGCAAGTTCGTCGAGGGCGGCATCGCCGCCCAGGCGGAGCAGGCCTGGCGCAATCTCGGTACGGTGCTGAAAGCCGCCGGCATGGGCTATGAGAACCTCGTCAAGGTGACGCATTTCCTAGTGCGCCGCGAGGATCTCCCGGCCTACCGCGAAGTGCGGGCGAAATTCCTCGGCACCCATGCCCCGGCCTCGACCTTGCTCGTGATCTCGGCACTGGCGCGGCCCGAGGCGCTGATCGAGGTGGAGGCGGTCGCCGCGAAAGAATAAAGGGGCGCGCGGCAGATCAGCGCCCGCCATAGCCCTCATCGGCGAGGTTCAAAAGCGGGAAGGCGCTGTGGACATGCGGCGGCGTCAAGGACGGCGCCGGGTGGGTGTAGGACGCGTCGATCTGCGCGAAACCGGTCAGGCCCAGAAGGCCGAGGCAGGTCTTGATCTCGTGCTCGAGGATTTCGAGCACGCGCGCCACCCCGGCGCTGCCCGCCGCCGCGAGTCCATAGAGATAGAGCCGCCCGATCGCCACCGTGTTGGCGCCGAGCGCCAGCGCCTTGACGATATCGGTGCCGCGGTAGAAACCGCCATCGATGATGATCTGCGCCCGGCCGCGCACCGCCGCGACCACCTCCGGCAGGGTATCGAGCGTGCCGCGGACATGGTCGAGCTGCCGTCCGCCATGATTGGTGACATAGATGCCATCGACACCGTGATCGCAGGCGATCACCGCGTCCTCGGCGGTTTGAATGCCTTTGAGGATCAGCGGCAGCTTCGCGCCATGCTTGTCCTTGAAGCGCTTCACTTCGGCCCAGCTCAAGGATTGCTGGCGGTAATCGCCGCCATCATTGATCGCCGAGCGCATCGACACGCGGCGCGCAATATCGCGCTCGCGCCGGCCGTAAAAGGCGCTGTCGACGGTGTAGCAGAAGGCCTCGAACCCGGCATCGACCGCGCGATCGACGATCTCGTCGGTGAGTTTGTCGTCGCCGCGCCGATAGAGCTGGAAGAATTTGCGCCCGCTCGCGGCCTTGGCGGTCGCCTCGAGCCCGGGCGCGCTCACCGAACTCACCATTTGCGGGATGCCGAAAAGCGCCGCGCCGCGCGCGACCGCCGCCGCGCCTTCGGGATCGAGCCGCTCGAGCCCGCCCACCGGCGCCAGCATCACCGGCAGCCGCGCCTCTTTGCCCATCACCGGGCCGGTGCAGGCGACGCCCGAAACATCGCGCAGAACCCGCGGCCGGAACGCGACCGAATCGATCGCATAGCGGTTGCGCTTCAGCGTGGTCTCGGTCTCGGCGGCGCCGACCATATAGTCCCAGCGCTCGGCGGTGAGCTTCAGCTTTGCGGCTTTGACGAACTCGTGCAGCGTCGCGAAGCGCCCTTCCAACCCGCTCGAATTCCGCTGCTCCGCCATTGCCCCCTCCCTCTTGCCGCTCGGCGCGACAAACCTAGCGCAAGAGCGGCACGCAGGACCAGTCTGGCGCGGGTGCGGTCCGCCTAGTTTTGCGCGGCCAGCGTCTTGCCGCCGGCGGTAACCGGCTTTGCCGCGATCAGCGTGAAGGCGATGACGCAGGGCTCGGTGCCGCGGTTGATCCAGTTGTGAATCGTGCCGCGCTGCACCAGCACGTCGCCTGCCTTCAAATGAACCACGGCGCCGTCGATATCCATGTCGATCTCGCCCGACATCACGACGGCGTAGTCGATCGAATCGGTGCGGTGGTTGCGCGGGCTGACGCCCGGATTGAACTGGACGACACGGAACACCGTGCCGTTCGCGAGGGTCGTGCCGGTCTTGCGCGTCGCGTCATCGCTCGAGCCGTCATTGTTGACCGGGAAACCCTCGCTCGTCCACACGACGCAGGCATTGGCGCCGGGACGCGAGGCGGTGACCTCCTTGGCGATCTCGTCATGGAGAACGATCGCCCGTCCGGTCTTGTCGTGCCCCGTGACCACCCGCCTCAATCGAAAACTCATCGCTGACCCTCCCGGTTTTCGCCCGCCCGAGATGAAGCGGACAGCCCCTTCTATTTGCCGGTTGCGGCGCCGGTCAAGGATTCGATCTCGGGCTGGCAGATTGCTAAGGTCCCGCCAACTCGAGAGCCCGATTTGGAACAGGACAAGCCCGTCCCCCTCCTCGCCCCGTCTGCCGCAGCGGAGTCCGCCACGATCAGCCGGCCCGGCTTCGCCGCGCGCTGGCGCGCCTGGCGCCGGCCGCTGACGACGCTCGTCATCCTGCTGGTCGGCTGGGAGTTGCTCGGCCGCTATGTGCTGACCAACCGGCTGTTTTTCGCGCCGCTCTCCGACGTGGTGGTGGCGGCGATCCATTTGTGGGGAACCGGCGAGCTTGAGACCCATATCTGGGTCAGCCTCAGCGAGCTACTCGAAGGCGTCGCCGTGGCGATCGTCTTCGGCATCATCGCGGGCATCGCGATCGGCATCAGCCAGCGGACGCGAGAATATGTCGAGATCTATATCACCGCGCTTTACGCAACGCCCCTGGTCGCGGTTACGCCGCTCCTTATCCTGTGGCTCGGCATCGGCGTCGTCTCGAAGGCGGCGGTCGTGTTCCTCACCGCGGTCTTTCCCATCCTCATCAACACCGCCTCGGGCGTGCGCGCGACCGACGCGCTGCTGGTCGAGGTGGCGCAGAGCTTTTGCGCGAACCGGCGCCAGATCATCACCAAGGTGATGCTGCCGGCCGCCGTCCCCTTCATGCTGACCGGCATTCGCCTCGGCATCGGCCGCGGCATCGTCGGCGTCGTCGTCGGCGAGCTGTTCGGCGCCCGCGCCGGCCTCGGCTATCTGATCTTCATCTCGGGCCAGACTTTCGACGTGCCCGCCCTCTTCGTCGGCATCATCACCCTCGCGATCATGGGGGTGGGGCTCACCTTTGCGGCCGAGCTGGTCGAGCACCGTGCCCTGCGCTGGCGCCGCGTGGTTTCGGTGGATTGATGGACATGGACCTCAGCCCCGCCGGCGTCACCGTCGAGCATCTCGATATGGAATTCATCGCCCGCGGACGGCGGCAGAAGGTGCTCGAGGACATCGATCTTCAGATCGCGCCCGGCGAGTTCTTCGTCATCGTCGGCCCGTCGGGCTGCGGCAAGACCACCTTCCTGCGGATTCTCCAGGGTCTCGCCAAGCCGACTGGCGGCCATGCCAGCATCGGCGGGCGTATCGTCACCGGTCCCGGCACGGATCGCGGCTTCGTCTTTCAGAGCGATGCGCTCTATCCCTGGCGCACGGTCGCGCGCAACGTCGTCTTCGGGCTCGAGCTGCAAGGGGTGAAGAAGAGCGAAGCCGCCGCCCGCGCCCAGGCGATGATCGAGCTCGTCGGCTTGCACGGTTTCGAATCGCATTATCCGCATGAGCTGTCGGGCGGCATGCGCCAGCGCGTCAACCTCGCGCGCGCCCTGGCGATCGAGCCCGCCATTCTTTTGATGGACGAGCCTTTCGCCGCGCTCGATGCGCTGACGCGCGAGACCATGCAGCGCGAATTGCTGCGCATCGCCGCCGTCGCTGGCACGACCATCGTCTTCATCACCCATCAGATCGACGAAGCGATCCTCTTGGGCGATCGCGTCGCCGTGTTCTCGCCGCGGCCGGGCCGGGTGCGCGAGGTCATCGCCATCGACCTGCCGCGCCCGCGCGAAGCCGGCATCAAGCAGAGCACCGCCTTCCAAACCTATGTCGGCCGCGTCGCGGGGTTGATCGGCCAGGCCTGAGCCCGGGCGACCCGCGCCGGGGCGGCGGCCCCGGAGAAAGCGCGGGATGCGCGGGGGCGTTTCGTCCACGCCAGTCTTTGGAATTATTTGCCGCGTCTTGGGATCGGTCGGGCATGGCGGCGCCATCTCTGTCGCGGCCGACCCGTCGCATCGGAAACATTCTTTCGGAGCCGGTGAGTCATACCCAAGCTATAGCGGCGGGTCATTCCAGCTACACCATGGATTGAAATTATGTTAGTTTTTTTGACGCTGGGTGATGCATTGGATAGGCCGATGCACAACCCGTCACAAGAGGGAAGCCAAATGGCAGCTATGAAGAAAAAGGCCAAGAAGAAGGCCAAGCGGAAAAAGAAGGCTAAGAAGAAGTAGTCCTCCTACTTCTGCCTCTACCCATGGCGGGGCTGCTCCCGGGGAGCCAAAACTCGGGGGCAGCCCCGTCAGTATTTTGGGGCCGCCGCAGCGCCGGCGCGACCCCGAGGCGGGATGGAAAATCGCCGCGCCGCCCACCCGCTTTCCCGCCTTCTTCCATTCCTTTCCGCATCTGAAAAAGCATCGCCCTCCGCGACGCGCGGCGCCGCAAATTCGCGCGCGCCGCCTTGCCATCGCGCTGCGTCGCCGCACGCACCGATCCTAGAGGAAACCCTTATCTTGCGCGGCTTTCTCATTGCGCGCGCGTGGCTGCGATGCACGGCGCCGAGAGAGCGGCGCGCGATGATGCATCGGCACCTCATGCACCGGCAGACGAGCGGCGCGCGCGACATTTCTGCGTCGCGCGCACGCCGCGCCGCGCCGCGGCATCGCGAAAAATTTTCGCGCAAGTCCGCGCGCATCGCGTTCGCCGCGCGCGTCATCGTCGGCATCGCGCATGGCGCGATGAAGCCTCGGCATGCGCGTCGTGCCGAGGACGCTCGGCGGGATTTCTCGCGCGGCATTCTTTCCCGCGCGAGCATCGACATCGCGCGCGCGATCGCCGCCAAGCGCATCGCCGCGCGCATCGTTGCGCACGAAGAGGACGACGGGTCTCCTGCGCGCATTTTCGCGACTCGCGGGGAAATTCTTAAAATTTGCCGCCAAAGACGCCCGCATGGGCGGAGCGAAAGGTTTGGGCGCGAATTTTTTAACGGGTGTTGCAAACCGAGCGCAGCGCCGCGATGCCGCGATCCGAACGCCGTCCTTGATCGCGCCATCGGGAAAATCGTCCGCTGCGCAAACCGATCACGGGTGCAGCAAAGCAAAACGGGCTGCCGCGATCGACGGCAACCCGTTCTCCGATGATGTGGCGGCGGACGGAAACGCGTCCGGCGTTACGCCCGTGCCTCGCGCTTGGCTTTCGCCTGCTCGACGCGGCGCTTCAAGCGGCGCGCATCCGAGGTGAGCTTGCTGTCCGGCGTATCGAGGAGATAGGCATCGAGCCCGCCATTGTGCTCGATCGTGCGGATGGCGCGGGTCGAGAGCCGCAGCCGCACCGCATGACCCAGCGCGTCCGACAACACGGCCGAGCTTTGCAGATTGGGGAGGAAGCGGCGCTTCGTCTTGTTGTTGGCGTGGCTGACATTGTTGCCGACCTGAACGCCTTTACCCGTGATGATGCACCGCCGCGCCATGACACACCTTCTCTTGGAGAGGCGATTTTCTAGGGCATTGACGGAATTGGGTCAAGCGCCCGCCTTGGGCGGGCTTTTCCGCCGCGGCGCGGCCGGCTATTCGGCCACCTCGGCGGCGGCGAGCGCCGCGGCCCGGGCATCCGCCTCCTGCTGGCGCTGCCACATCGCGTCATAGACGCCGTGATGGGCGATGAGTTGCGCATGATTGCCGCGCTCGACGACCCGGCCCTCATCGAGCACCAGGATTTCATCGGCATGGATCACGGTCGAGAGCCGGTGGGCGATGATGAGGGTGGTGCGGTTCTCCGACACCTCGTCGAGGCTCGCCTGGATCTCGCGCTCGGTCTTGGTGTCGAGCGCCGAGGTCGCCTCGTCGAACAAAAGGATGCGCGGCTCTTTCAAAATGACGCGCGCGATGGCGACGCGCTGCTTCTCGCCGCCGGACAGCTTCAAGCCGCGCTCGCCCACCGGGCTGCCATAGCCGTCGGGCAGCGAGGCGATGAAATTGTCGATCCGCGCATGGCGCGCGGCTTCCTCGATCTCGTCGGACGCGGCGCCGGGCCGGCCATAGGCGATGTTGTAGAGGATCGAATCGTTGAAGAGGACCGTGTCCTGCGGCACGACCCCGATGGCGCGGCGGATGCTGTCCTGGGTGACGTCGCGCAGATCCTGGCCGTCGATGCGGATCGCGCCCTCGTTGACGTCGTAGAAGCGGAAGAGCAGCCGCGAGATGGTCGACTTGCCGGCGCCCGAGGGGCCGACAATGGCGAGCGAACCGCCGGGCGCGACGCGGAACGACACGTCCTTGAGAATCGGCCGGCGCGGATCATAGGCGAAGGAGACATGGTCGAAGACGATCTCGCCGCGCGGCGCCTGCAAGGCCGGCGCGCCCGGCTTGTCCTGGACCTCGGGCGCCACCTTCAAGAGGCGGAACATCGATTCGAGATCGGTCAGCGACTGCTTGATGTTGCGATAGACCATGCCGAGGACGTTCAACGGCATGTAGAGCTGCACGAGGTAGGAATTGACCAAGACGAAATCGCCGACCGTCATGCGGCCGGCGGCGACGCCCTGGCCCGCCAGCAGCATCACCCCGACCAGGCCGCAGGCGATGATCGCGCCCTGGCCGATATTGAGGAAGGAGAGCGTGTGCTGGCTGCGGACGGCAGCGATCTCATAGGCCTGGAGCGCCGTATCGAAGCGCCGCGCCTCGTGCTCCTCATTGGCGAAATATTTGACCGTCTCGAAATTCAAAAGGCTGTCGATCGCCTTGGTGTTGGCCTCGCTGTCGCGCTCGTTCATCTCGCGGCGGAATTGGAGGCGCCAATCGGTGACGGTGAAGGTGAAGCCGACATAACCGAGGATCGTCGCCGCGGTCACGACCGCGAAGCTCCACTCGTAAAGCCCCCAGAGGATCGAGCAGACCAGCACGATCTCGAACAGGGTCGGCACGAAGCTGAAGAGGAAATAATCGAGCAGGAATTCGGTGCCGCGGATGCCGCGCTCGACCGAGCGCGAGAGACCGCCGGTCTGGCGCTCCAGATGGAAGCGCAGCGAGAGCTGGTGAAGATGGCGGAAGGTCGCGAGCGCCACTTGGCGCACCGCGCGCTGCCCGACCTTGGCGAAGACCGCGTCGCGCAGCTCGGCGAAGGCTTGGGCGGCGACGCGGCAGACGCCATAGCCAATGATGAACGCGACCGGAACGGCGATGATCGCCGCCTTGCCAGGCGAGAGCGCATCGACCGCGTGCTTGTAGAGCATCGGCACATAGACATTGATCGACTTGGCGAGAATGAGGAGGCCGATCGCGATCAGCACGCGGGCACGCAAATCCCACGCGCCGCGCGGCCACAGGAACGGCAAGAGCTTGCCGACGGCGACAAGCTCCTCTTTGAACCCGACCTCGCGCTGACGATCGATCCGCCGGCGCTGACCGCCGCGGTCTCTGCTCATGCTCAAGCCGTTTTCTCCCCGCGCGGCAATCTAATGGCCATCGCCACCACCGCCAACATGATCAAGGCACCCATGTAATATGGGGCGTTGCGCCCGGCCGCGGTGTAGACCCAGCCGGCCAGCCAGGGGCCGAGGATGCGCGCAAGGCTCTGCGCCGATTGGTTGACGCCCAGAATGCCGCCTTGCTCCTCGGCGCCCGCGGCGCGCGAGACGAGGCTCGTCACCGACGGGTTGAGGCAGCCGAGGCCGAGCGAGAGCACCGCCATGACGATGAGGATGGCGGCCAGGTTCGCGCTGAACGGCAGGCCGATGAGCCCCGCCACCAGCAACGCGGCGCCGCCGGCGGTCAGCCGCGCCTCGCCGAACCGGCCCGACAGGCGGCGCAGCAACCCGCCCTGCACCGCGGCGAGGATGAGGCCGACATAGAAGAAAATCCATCCGACCTGCTCCGGCCCCCAGCCGAAGCCGCTGAAGGCCCAGATCGCGAAGGTGCTCTCGAGGCCGGAAAAGGCACAGGTCGTCAGAAAGAAGAGGATGATGAGGTGGCGCAGCATGGGCCGGCCGAATGCCTCTTGCGCCAGCGCGATGCGGCCCGGCCGGTCGCTGCGGCCGCGCAGCGCAGCGGGAAGGCTCTCCTTCAAAATCACCGCCGCCAGCACCAGGGCGGTTGCGGAAAATCCGGCGGCGGCGAAAGCCGGCCGCGCCAGCGCCGCGGCATCCGGGTTGGTCCCGGCGAGAACCCCGCCCAGAACCGGACCGAAGGTGAAGCCGAGGCCGAACGCCGCGCCGATCAGGCCCATCCCCTTGGCGCGGTTCTCGGGCGTCGTCACGTCGCCGATATAGGCCTGGGCCGCGGCGATATTGCCGGCGCCGGCGCCGGCCAAAAGCCGCGCCGCGAACAGCATCCAAAGCGCGCTGGCAAAGCCGAGCCAGAGATAGGACAGCACCGAGACGGTGAGGCTGACGAGGAGGATCGGCTTGCGCCCGAGCTTGTCGGAAAGCCGCCCCAAAAGCGGCGAGGAGAACAGCTGCGCCAGCGAATAGCACGCCATCAGGGAGGTCACCTCCCAGGGCGTCGCGTGAAAATGCAGCGCGTAATAGGGCAGCAGCGGGATGACCAGCCCGAACCCGACCAGATCGATAAAGACAATAAGAAAGAGGATGGCCATCAGAGGCTTATGCTTAGCGCGGATCGGCGCGGCGAAACAGAGGCGCATAGAAGCCCGCCGCGCATTGCACGGCACAAGCTGCACGGTACGGCGGCGGATTGGCTTCGTTTCGCAGTTTTCGTTTTTCGCTTGGCCAAGCCGCGACTTAGCCAAGCGCCTTGAACGCTAATCACGTACGACTCTAAAGCCTCTCCCGCACGATTTCAAGATTGCATGGGGAGGCTTTTGATTGCCGTGAGCAGCGACAGAGCGCGGCGGCTTCGGCGCAGCAGCGGCGGCGAGATATTCGTGCCCGGCCGAAGCGGCGTTGTGCGCCGCGCTCTTCAGCGGCGCGACACGACGATCAGCACGAGCCCGATTGCGGCGACCGCAGCGCCATAATAGATCCATCGCGTTTCATCGATCATGAAGCTGCGCGCGGGCCAGCGGATCAATCCCCAGCCTTGCCCGATGAAAAGAAGCCCGGCCGCCAAAACGAGGATGCCGATGAGCAGGAGCAAGGTCGCGCTGGCGTTCATGCGATGGTCCCATCACGCCGGCGGCGCCACGGAAAGACCGCGCACCTTGTGCCGCTCGATGAGACGCGCGACGAGGCCCGAAGCCTTCGCCTCCTCGACGAACGCGTCGAGATAGGCGGCGCCGGCCGTGTTCCGCTTGGCGGTTCCGATCGCCTGCTGCACCGCGCTGAACTTGCCATCGATGATGCGCGCGCCGGGCAGCTTGTCGCGGTCCGCGAGCAGTCCCGGCCGGAGGCCCGCGAGCGCCTCGAGCTTGCCGTCGATGAATTGCGCGGTTGCGGCGCCGAGACTGTCCGCACGAACGAGCTCGGCGTGGCGGATGTTGCGATCGAGCCAGAG
>Ga0157370_10002490_pt1 | contig 22194 bp, 17 predicted proteins | sample C35metaG_FD_113463 | JGI IMG/M metagenome (GOLD analysis project Ga0157370, IMG submission 113463) | Corn rhizosphere microbial communities from Kellogg Biological Station, Michigan, USA - C3-5 metaG | ecosystem: Host-associated > Plants > Roots > Rhizosphere > Soil | place: USA: Michigan...
CGCTTACCACGTCGCGGTGCTGCGCGGCACCGACGTCGACCAGCCGCGCAACCTCGCCAAGTCGGTCACCGTGGAATAAAAGGAATCGCGTCCAGATCGACGTGGTAAGAGTTAATTATGTTTTGAACACGACAAATATGTTTTGAACAAATCGAGGTCAGCCGAGACGCAGCTGACAATTATGTTTTGAACACGATTTACGCCTCGGAAACCGCGTAGCAACGCCGTTTCCGCCACCACGCGCCGCCCGCTCTCACGGTGGTCCTCGGTAAATACGCGTGGCCCTTTGCAGGGCCATCGCGTCGTACCGGGTCGACGGTACCCGCCGCCGGGCCGTATGCTTGCCCCGGCACAACAGGGGTTCCATCGTTTCGGCATGGACAAAAAAAACCTCTCCGAGGCTGACATCTGCCTGAAGTTCATCACGCCTGCGCTGGTTGCCAGCGGCTGGGACGTGGATGAGCAGGTGTTCCAGGAAGTAACCCTGAAAGCCGGGCGAGTCGTAGTGCGCGGCCACCACGCAGCGCGGGACAAAAAAACCATTCGCCGCGCCGACTACATGCTGTGCCGGCGGCCCGGTGTGCCCATCGCCATCATTGAGGCCAAGGACAACAATCACGCCCTCGGTGCCGGCATGGGCCAAGCCATCGAGTATGCCGATCTGCTGGACGTGCCGTTCGCCATTTCCAGCAACGGAGATAGATTCCTATTTCGCGACCGCACCTTGTCGGATGGCGTGCTGGAACGGGAGCTGGCACTCGAAGAGTTCCCCTCGCCAACCGACCTGTGGAACCGGTACTGCGCATGGAAGGGTTGGGACCCGGAGACGACGCACGTCGCGGATTCGGCGTGGTTCCCCGGCAAGACGCCGCGCTATTACCAAATTGCCGCGGTCAACAGCACCATCGAAGCGATCGCAGCCGGCCGTAACCGCATCCTGCTGGTCATGGCGACCGGAACCGGCAAGACTTTTACAGCATTCCAGATCATCTGGCGGCTGTGGAAGTCCGGCGCGAAGAAGCGAATTCTGTACCTCGCCGATCGCAACATTCTGATCGACCAGACCATGGTGAACGACTTCAAGCCGTTCAAGGGCGCCATGGCCAAGCTCAGCCCCAACCGCAAGGGCGTGGAGCGGGTGGATACCGACACCGGTCAACGCTTCATCGAAAACCTCGATGTGGCTGTCAACAGGACCACCAAGCTGGTCGACAAGTCCTACGAGATCTACCTGTCGCTTTACCAGGCCGTAACCGGCAACGCCGACGAGGACAACATCTACAGGCAGTTCTCGCCGGACTTCTTCGATCTCGTCATCGTCGACGAGTGCCACCGCGGCAGCGCAGACGAGGATTCCAACTGGCACGCCATCCTCGATTACTTCAGGGGCGCCACTCACATCGGCCTGACCGCCACCCCCAAGGAAACCGAGCAGGTCTCCAACATCGACTACTTTGGCGAGCCGCTCTACACCTACTCGCTGCGGCAGGGCATCGATGACGGCTTCCTCGCGCCCTACAAGGTCATCCGCGTGGATATCGACCGTGACGTGTTCGGCTGGCGCCCCTCGGCGGGCATGACCGACAAATATGGTCACCTGATCGAGGACCGTACCTACAACCAGACCGACATGAACCGCTCGCTGGTGCTGGAGGCGCGCGACGCGCTGGTCGCTCAGCGGATCACGGAGTACCTCAAGGCGATCGGTCGCTACGCCAAGACCATCGTGTTCTGCGAGGACGTCGACCATGCGGCACGCATGCGCACGGCGTTGTCGAACGCCAACGCGGACATCTGCGTCGAACAGCCCAAATACGTCGTGCAGATCACTGGCGACAACAACGAAGGCAAGTTGGAACTGGACAATTTCATCACACCAGAAAAGGATCTTCCGGTCATTGCCACGACGTCACGGCTCATGTCCACCGGCGTCGATGCGCAGACCTGCAAAGTGATCGTGCTGGACCAGACCATCAAGTCGATGACCACGTTCAAGCAAATCATCGGCCGCGGTACGCGCCTGCGCGAGGATCTGGGCAAAACCTGGTTCACCATCCTGGACTTCAAGCGCGCCACCGAACTGTTCGCTGATCCGGCATTCGATGGCGATCCCGTGCAGGTTTACGAACCGGGGCCCAACGACCCGGTGGATCCGCCACCCGCGCCAATCGAACCCAGTGACACGCAGGAAGAGCACGGCCCATTGGAAAGCGGGGGTCAGCCACCTACGACTGCAGGGCCCGGCGAAGGCGGCGGCGACGGCGAGGTCAAGCGCTTCGTGGTCGACGGCAAGCAGGTGCCCGTCAGCATCGCCCGCGAACGCGTGCAGTACCACGACGGCAACGGCAAGCTCATCACCGAAAGCCTTCGCGACTACACCCGCATTAACATCCGTAGGCACTACGAATCGCTGGACGCATTCCTGCAGGCGTGGTCAGCGGCAGACCGCAAGGCGGCACTGCTTGCCGAGCTGGATGAACACGGCATCTTCCTCGACGTGCTCACGGAAGAAGTTGGTGGCAATCTCGACCCGTTCGACGTGGTGCTGCACGTCGCTTGGGATATGCCGCCACTGACGCGCGCCGAACGCGCCGCCAACGTGAAGAAGCGCCACGTATTCGCGAAATACGGGCCCGATGCACGCAGGATCATCGATGCTTTGATCGACAAGTACGCCGACAGCGGGATCCACACACTCGAAAGCATGGAAGTGCTCAAGCTGCCGCCGATCGATCATCTGGGTACGCCGATCGAACTCGTGGACGCATTCGGCGGCAAACAGCAGTACCTCGCGGCACTGCGGGACATCGAGGCGGAGCTTTACAAGGCGCCGCCAGACTCAACGAACTAGCGGATTTTCATGTCGAACCTCACCAGCATCGTCAAATCCATCCAGAACATCATGCGCCAGGACAGCGGCGTGGATGGCGACGCCCAGCGCATCGGCCAGCTCACGTGGCTGTTCTTCCTGAAGATCTTCGACGCCCACGAAGAACAACTGGAACTGCTGAACGACCACTACCGCTCACCGCTGCCGGATGAGCTCCGCTGGCGTGCGTGGGCGGCAGATCCCGAAGGCCGCACGGGCGATGACTTACTGGACTTCGTGAACAACCATTTATTCCCCGCGCTCAAGGACCTGCCCGGCGACGCCACACGCAATCCACGCGGGTTCGTGATCCGCAGCGTGTTCGAGGACGCCTTCAACTACATGAAGTCGGGCCACCTGCTTCGGCAGGTCGTCAACAAGATCAACGGAATCGACTTCAACCGCAAGGCCGACCGCCACCAGTTCAACGACATCTACGAAAAACTGTTGCGGGATCTGCAATCGGCAGGCAACGCCGGTGAGTTCTACACCCCTCGCGCCGTCACCCAGTTCATGGTGGACATGGTGGACCCCCAACTCGGGCAGAGCGTGTTGGATCCAGCTTGCGGCACCGGCGGTTTCCTTGTCTGTGCGTTGGAGCACCTGCGCAAGCAAGTACGCAGCACGGTCGACGAAGGCGTCCTGCAAGCGTCCATTTTCGGCGTCGAGAAAAAGCAGCTGCCGCACCTGTTGTGCGTCACCAACATGATGCTGCACGGCATCGACGTGCCGATCGGCATCTGCCACGACAACACACTGGCGCGTCCGCTGCGCGACTACAGCGCCAAGGATCGCGTGGATGTCATCATCACCAATCCACCGTTCGGCGGCACCGAGGAACCGGGCGTGGAAGCCAACTTTCCGGCCGACGTGCGCACCAAGGAAACCGCCGACCTGTTCCTGGTGCTGATCAAGCATCTGCTGAAGCCCGGCGGCAGCGGCGCCATCGTGTTGCCGGACGGCACCTTGTTCGGTGAAGGCGTGAAATCGCGCATCAAGGAGCAACTGCTCACCGAGTGCAACCTGCACACCATCGTTCGCCTGCCGCACGGCGTGTTCAATCCGTACACCGGCATCAAGACCAATCTGCTGTTCTTCATCAAGGGGCAAACCACCCAACACGTTTGGTACTACGAGCATCCCTATCCGCCAGGTGTGAAGAACTACAACAAGACCAAGCCGATCTGCATTGAGGAGTTCGCAGCCGAAAAGGCGTGGTGGGGCAAGGCGAAGAATGGCTTCGCCGCGCGGGTCGAGAACGAACACGCGTGGAAGGTCGACATCGATACCCTGCGCGCCGCCAACTGGAACCTCGACCAGAAGAACCCGCATGCGCCGGAAGAGGCCAGCCACGACCCTGACGAACTGCTGGCGAACTATCAGCGCCTTGCCGCCGAGACGCAGGCGCTGCGCAACCAGCTGAAGTCCCTGCTGGGCGACGCGCTGGCGAGCGCCGACCGGATGCAGGCATGAACGCGTTCCGGGTCGCCGAACGCGGTGCGACTTATGAGCTGCAAACCGTCACGCCGTCCATCAAAGGCGAAACGTTCGACCTGATGGCAACCGCGCCGGAAGGCGTGGCGAAGCTGCGGGGGCTGATTCTCGCTCTTGCACTTCGTGGGCGACTCGTCGATCAAGACCCCATTGACGAACCAGCAGATCAACTGCTCGCTTCGTCGCGCCGTAAGTGGCACCAATTGATGGACGCAGGGACGATCAAACGCGAGCGGCCAGCGGCGCCCATCACTGCGGAGGAAAAACGATTCCTGCTACCGTCTGGCTGGGTGTGGTGCCGTATCGTCGATACGGCTCAATACATCAATGGACTGGCGTTCAAGCCGTCGGACTGGGGTACCGCCGGACGACCCATCATCCGAATACAGAACCTGTCTGGCCGGAACGCCGACTACCACCGTACAGCGACAGATGTCGATCCTTCCGTGGTTGTGAGACAGGGCGACATCTTGGTTTCATGGTCCGCCACACTCGACGCATTCATCTGGACAGGCGAAGAGGGAGTCCTCAATCAGCACATCTTCCGCGTCACGCCAAGCCCGCTGCTTGATCGACAATTCTTATTCTGGCTCTTGAAGGGCTCAATTCAGGAGCTCGCGGCAAGCGACCACGCACACGGCTTGGTGATGTCACACGTTAACCGCGGGCCATTCTTGGCACACGCCGTTGCGATTCCCCCTTTGGCCGAGCAGCGCCGCATCGTCGCACGCGTCGAAGACCTGATGGGCCTGTGCGACGAACTGGAAGCGCACTGCCGCCTGCAGGACGAGCAACACGCGCGATTGATTTTCACGCTGTTCGATGCACTCGTTGCCAGCACCTCGCCCGAGGAGCGGGCCGCCAACTGGCAGCGCGTCGCCAGCCACTTCGACCTGCTGCTCGACCGTCCCGAGGCCGCCGATGCTCTGGAGCAAACCATCCTGCAGCTCGCCGTACGCGGCCTGCTCGTAGAGCGTCGGCTGACGGAAAATCACGACTGCGAACCGACATACCAGTCGATCGCGATGTTCCCTGTGCCGCGAGCGTGGAAGTGGGTGGAAATGGCGTCGGTTCTCGAATCTGGACCGAGCAATGGCTTCTCGCCAAAGCCATCGGAAACTCAGGTTGGTATTCGGTGTTTGACTCTTACCGCGACGACGAAAGGCTACTTTCGAGACGGGTTCTACAAATTCATCGATATCGGCCATGAGTTAGCTGCAAAATATTTCCTTAAGCGCGGTGACTTGCTGATTCAACGAGCCAACTCGTTGGAGTACGTGGGCATCGCGGCCATCTACGACGGCGATGATGACGAATACACCTTCCCCGATCTGATTATGCGCATGCGCGTGTTACCGGACGTGATCTCCAATCGATATCTACACATCTGGCTTCTAGCCCGCGACGCCCGCTGGTATTTCCAAGCAAAGGCAACAGGTACACAGGGAAACATGCCCAAGATCAACCAGGCCGTGGTGCGCGGTATCCCGGTTCCATTACCACCCATCACGGAGCAGCACCGCATTGTCGCCCGGGTCGAAGAACTGCGCGGCATCTGCGCCGACCTGCGCCATCACCTGCAGCAAGCCCAAGCCACCCGATCTAAGCTCGCGAATACGTCGGTGGCCCAGGCTATGGCGTGAATTCGCCTGAATTGGTCGGCTACGAGCCGCCATCACGATTTAGTTTACCTAGTAGGTAAATTCATATATACTGATTAGCGTCAAATTGACGGTGGGAGCAAGGCACATGGCAAAGCAACCCCCCAACCATGGCAAGAGCTGGACGCCGGCTCAGGAGCGCCAGCTGCGGCAGTTGGCCAAGGAAAACACACCCACCCGTGTCATAGGCCTCAAGCTGGGTCGCACGCCTGACGCCGTCCGTGGCAAGGCCAGCGAACTCGACGTGTCGCTGAAGCCTACCAATCAGTCGCCGTACAACAGGCGGAAGCCCTGACAAGCGCCGGAGCGTCGATCTCGCCCGCTTAGTCGCTGGTCAGGCATGGAGATCGACTTCAGGGACGACAAACTGCGCGACCTGTGTCATAAGGAGCGGGTTGCGTGCAAGAAGCTGGGAGACGCCTGTGCACGCAAGCTGCGTTCCCGCCTCGCTGACCTTGCCGCTGCGCACGCGGTTACCGACCTCGTGGCCGGTCGTCCGCATCCGCTCAAACACGATCGTGACGGCCAGTTTGCGCTGGACCTTGCCGGCGGCGTCCGACTGGTGTTCTCACCCGACCATGATCCGGTACCGCAAACACATAACGGTGCGACCGACTGGTCGCAGGTGACCGCCGTCTGCATCGAATTCATAGGTGACTACCATGACTGAGTCAGCCACCCGCTTCGTACCCGACTGGGCCTCGCCGCCCGGCGACACCATCGCCGACCTGCTGGAGGAACGTGGCTGGTCGCAGCAGGAATTGGCGCAGCGGCTCGACTATTCCGAAAAGCACGTTAGCCAGCTCATCAACGGCAAAGTGCCGCTGACGGATGACGCCGCCGCGCGTCTTGCCAGCGTGCTGGGCGCATCCGTGGGCTTCTGGCTGAAGCGCGAGGCGCAGTATCGCGAGCAGCTCGCGAAGCTGGATGCCGAAGAGCGCTTTGCAGCATGGCAGCCGTGGTTGGACGAGTTACCTGTGCGCGACATGATGCAGCACGGCTGGATCGCCAAGCGGCGGGTCGACGCAGCGTCCAAACCGGGCATCGTGAAGGAGTGCCTTGCGTATTTCTGCGTGGCATCGCCGGATGGCTGGCGCACGCGCTACGGCGGTCTGCAGCACCAATTTCGCCGCAGCCGCGCAGACCAATCCAATCTTGGCGCGATCGCCGCGTGGTTGCGCATGGGCGAAATCGCCGCCGAGAAGCGCACCGGCCCGCGCTACGACGAAGCAAAATTCCGCGAAGCGTTGCGCGAAATGCGCAGCCTGACCTTGCTACCGCCGAAGGAATTCGGGCCACACCTGGAAGCGTTGTTTCGCGACTCCGGGGTGATCTTCGAACTGGTACCGGCTATCAAGTGTTCCTACGTCAGTGGCGTGGCGCGCTGGCTGGACGCCGATCGCCCGCTGATCCAACTATCTGCCTTTGGCAGCTTCAACGACAGGTTCTGGTTCACGCTGTTCCATGAAGCCGCCCACATCCTGCTGCACGGCAAGAGCAGGAAGTCCAGAGAATCGGTCTTCCTGGACGATCCTGCTGGGCAGACGTCGACGAGCATGCAGGAACGAGAAGCAAACGACTGGGCCGGCGACTGGTTGATACCGCCACAGCACAAGTGGGTTCTCACCCAACTGAGGGGCAAATCAGCCGTGGTGGACTTCGCGCACCAGTTGGGCATCCATCCCGGCATAGTCGTCGGACGGCTGCAGCACGACCGGATCATTCAACCATCATGGATGAATAATCTGAAGGATCGTTTCCGAATAACCGAAGGTGCCTAATGCGGCGCAACTGGGTGCGTATCTCACCCGGTGAGATTGATGGCTGCATCATTGAGCCCACTCGGTCAGTGAGCAATAGGTGGACGCATGGGCGATCGTATCTTTCGTGAAGGCGGACCTCACAAAATCAAGCGCGTCGGACACGACGAGTACAGCATGACTGTCACCATTCCCAAAGACGAGGATGGAAGGGTAGCTAGGGAGTGCCCGAACGATGAATGTTCCCCCGGCTATTTCAAGGTGAAGTTAGGCACGGGCATCTTGGACAAGCAGGATGCTGCGTACTGTCCGTATTGCCGACGATCAGCCGATCCAAGCGAATTCACGACACGGGAGCAGGTGCGCTATGCCAAGGACTTGGCGCTCAAGGAAGCACACGAAGGTGTCCAATCGATGCTCCACAAGGCCCTTGGACTGGGAGCATCCGGAAAGCGGACCTTGGGTGGCGGCATGTTGTCCATCGAGATGAGTTTGAAGCCAAGCTCCTCCCCGCCAGTTCGGCGTCCCTTCGAAGACGAAGTGCGGCGCGATGTGCAGTGCCCCCATTGTGGGCTGGACCACACGGTGTTCGGGCTTGCTACATGGTGCCCCGATTGCGGCGAGGATGTCTTCATGACCCATGTCGCTGCCGAGCTCGCGGTGACCCGGATCATGCTGGGCGACGTGGGTCGAAGAGAATCGACGCTGGGCAAAAGAGTGGCGGCCAAGGATCTGGAGAATTGCTTGGAAGATACTGTTTCAATCTTCGAAGCTGCCGTTAGGGCGGTCGTCCGGCGTGGAATGGCAGAACGGGGAATGACCAAAGACGAGATAGACGGTCGGCTCAAGAAGTTCGGCAATGCTTTTCAGAGCGTTCCCCGAACCAAAGATGCGTTGACTGACCTGTTCGGCGTTCGCGTCGAGGATGCCGCAGTCTGGTCGGAGGTCAATCACGCTTTCGAGAAGCGTCATCCGATTGCGCACAACTTGGGGGTGATCGATCGCAAGTATTTGGAGCGTGCCCGCGAAAACGAGCAGGAAGGGCGCGAAATACGCATTACTGCAAACGAAATCGAGACGCTGTTGAGCCGAGTTGAGGACGCAGTTGGCCAGATCCGCAATGCAGTGCTCTTGCACAACGAGGTGTAGGTCTGCGCTACCTATAGCCGATACATCGCTGGAGCTGGATGGATTTCTGGTGGTGACAGAAGCCTGGCTACTGTAGATCCATCCACCCTGTATCGCCGCCACGGAACACGACACCTGCCCAGATCAATTTTTCGAAACATTGTCCACCGACCCGCGTAATAGGGCATCCGCGCCACGCCGGTACACCGGGTTCACCTCCAAGTCGGCAATCCACGCTGGCGGTGTCTCACGGACATCGAAGTACGTCAGATCCACGACCGTCTGAAATCGATCCGCTTGCCGTTGCAGCACCGTGGTCACTGCACGTGCTGCGCGCTCGGCAAATTTCGGGTCGCCGCCCAGCGCGAGCAAATACGTAGTGAGGTCAGGCTGATCTTTCCAGGCACGGCCAACCACATACGCGATGTCCACGTATGGGAGTTCGCGAAGCACGGGGACGACAAGAGTGATCAGATCATTGGGTATCTGTGAAAGCCGACAAATCGTCGGGTCGGTATCGCGAGCTTTTATCTGCTGCACCCGCGCCATGTAACCCTCATCCAGCAGCACTGCGATTTCCTCTGGATACAAGATGCAGCACGGCGTGTCCTCGGGATTGAGGATGAGCGTCGATCCTCGGGTGGCGTCCATGAAGGCGCGACAATTCATGGCTTCCACCTGGGCAACCGACTGTGTCGCGCGTCGCGCGCGCTTTTGATCCGTGAAAAATGGCACCACCAGCACACCTGTACCGGAGTGGTTAACTTGCATGAATCGCCAAGGATGCAGCTGCTTGAACTTTGGGATGTGCACATAAACAGTGGCGTCGAGAAGCGCGTGGAAAAACTCGGCGTCCTTCGAGCCATCGGCTTGCGCCTGCTTCATCAGCTTTCGAAGCATCGACGGTGATGTCACAGCGAAAGCTCCAAGGGCAATTAGGTCAGTTGAAGTGGCGGTTGCGCTTCTGAGCGTTGGAGCGCTTTCGGCGGTACATCGCAGGGACCTTTAGATCCTTGATCCATGGCGGCTCAGGCATATTGGGACCGAAATACGTCACATCCACGCCGCGATCAATGGGTTCCAGAGACAGCTGGAGCGTGCTTGCGATCGCACGTGCAGCATGTTCTCCGCTGAGAGCAGTGCCGCCGACCGCGACAATGACTCCGTCGGGCTCACCTGATTTCCACCGCGATCCCGCTATGTAGGCCACTTCGACGTTCGCTATACCTGAAAGGGCCTTCTTCACAGCCTTCCGTATCGCACGCGGTACAACTTCGAGGCAATAAACGCATCCATCTCCATCGTGTTCGATCTGAAATCGCTGCACCGGTGGCAGTATTCCGTGGTCGAGGAGTTGCGCGATCTCCTCTCTAAACAGAGTGCATTGCCAGTCGTTGGGGTTCAGCATGATCGCCGCGCCGCGAGTCAGATCCAACAACTGGCGTCCAGTCATCTCCAGAATTCGTACAGTTGACGACGAAGCGCGCTCGATCTTGGCCCGATCCGTGAAGACCGGGATCACCCATTCCTTGTCATCCGGGCTGCGGAACATGACGAAATGAAGCTTCGCTGGATCTGCTTCTTCGAGCGGGCCGTGCGCGAACACGATTGCTTCCAGAAACGCCTGGAAAAACTCGAGCTCGTGCGTGGGGTCATTAATGCCCGCCAGAAACAGCCGGTCAAGTTCATCCGATGTGACCATAAGCAACCCCCTTATTGCAGGGCTGGCAAAGTGCCGGGTGATCGTGCGCTACACAGATCAGCGCTTCCTCGCCTTGTCGACTTGCCAAGCACCCGCAAGAGCGGTGATCCACGAGAAAATTATGAACAGCCACCGCCTGTTGTCGCTTGGTAACGCGGCCACCAGCGCCAACTCGAGGATCGCGACCAGAATCAATCCAATGCCGAAGCGATAGCGCTTTGGGTTGCCACCGGTCGGCGGGTATGAGACTGCACGGCGAATTCGGCCGGCGATACCTTCTGGTTTTTGGTGGTCCAATTCACGCAATCGATCGCGCGCAGCTTGGCGCTCTTGCGGTGTCAACCGCGTTTTGGAGTGCCGACGGGTCACTTTGCGAGCCGAAACACCGCGGCTGCGGCGGAATGGTCAATCCGTCCTTCCTGGATGAACTGGGAGTACAGGACCCGCAACAGATCAATGCGTTCTGCCCGAGAGGGTACTTTCTTCCTCTCCGACGCCCACTCGTCGATCAAGTCGAGCAGCTCTTCGACAAGATCCCAGTCGACGCCCGGCGACGCACGCCGTCCAGTTGTGATCCACAGGATGTCGACTCCTGCGTCAGCCAATCTGGAGAGATACGCAACGTCGGGGCGTGTTGAGTCCGACTCATAGGCCCCCTGTGTGACTTTGCTGACACCACCGCGTTCGGCGAAGGCAGTCTGGGTCAGGCCAAGGCGCAGTCGCTCAGCCTTGAGCTTCTTTCCGAAAGTTTGGGTTTCTTTGCATTTAGAAAACATTGGTGCTACTTTAACCGACGTCACGGCTATTGGCTAGCCACCTGGAAATTCAGAACTCCATCGACGACATTCGAGGCGCGTTTGCGGACGCCGGGCTTACTGTGTCGGGCTGGGCCGATGCACATGGGTTTCGCCGCGAGAACGTGTACGCAGTGCTGTCTGGCCGTGCCAAAGGGCGCCGCGGCGAAGCGCATCGTATTGCGCAGGCGTTGGGGCTGAAGTCGAAGAACCGTAACGCACTGGCCCGAGAATTGGCGATCGGCGCCTCCATTCAGGAGGGCAATCCATGACCTAACGAGCGCTGCGCGGTGTCGTGGGCGCAAATACGACAAAACCCCGGTGGCTGCCGGGGTTTGTCGTGGTGCGTTGCATGTGGTGCAATGCCATTGTGCCCCTCCCTTGATCCGAGTGCAAGTTCGCTCTAGAGCGAACCGGATCTTGTTGTGTCCAATTCCGCCGCGCGCGCTAGTGCGAGGCGGATCCGGGAGGAAGTCGCATGCGATCCCCGAAGATAACGATTGCGAAGCTGGAAGCCATGATCCAGCAGGGACGCGGCACAGGGACTGGCAACGGTTACACCCCATGGATCCTGCCGACAAAGCGCGGCACATCGAGCAGCAGCAACCAGAGTTACGTTCCGATGCCTATGTCGCGTCGGCACTCCTTCTACTTGTCGCTCGGTGAGCGACACTTAGCACATGTGTATTGGTGGCTGGGTGCTGCGGACGTTCGTGAGCAATTTCCACTGTGGCCTTGGCCGCACCCCCATCCGATGGCGGAAATTGCTCCTCAACAGACATGGCCTGATCACCCAGGCATGGACGCCGTGGCGCGCGACGCCGACATCCGCGTCTACGGCTACCCAGGCCTGCACATCTCTTATGTTTTGACCATCGACCTCATGGTTACGTTGAGAGGATCAGATGATGCGTTGCGACTGTTGGGCATCAGCTGCAAGCCGCAGGAGCAATTCGACCAAGCAAGGCCCTCCAGCCGACTGCGCGAACGCCTCGAGCTGGATCGACGCTATTGCATTACCGCCAACATTCCGCATCTGCTCGTGCATCCTGAGCAGCTGCCGCGTGTGCTTGTTCGCCAGCTCGAGTGGCTGGCGCCACTAGCGCAGCGACACCAGATCGACTGGCTTATCAATTCAGATGCGTACCAACGTTTCGTCCAGCGCCTGAATCAACACGTATGGTCAACTCCAGCCCACGCTGCGGCTGAAATTGCCGGGGAACGTCTGGGCTGGAACAGGCACCAAATCGATTTTGCAACCCACTTGGCAATGTGGCGCCAAGACGTGGATGTCGACCTCTCGACACCCATTTCGATGGCATCTCCGTTACCAGGTGGCGGGCGCCGACTTCGCGACGAGCTGCGGTCGCGACTTTTGGGTCTAGCGCTATGTTGATCGAGCGAAATGCGATGCTCGTCCCTGCGCTGTCGAAGGAAGTGCTCGATCGCCCGCACCGGATACTGACCTTTGACTTGATCGCCGACGAACTTTGGTGCATCGAGCTCCCACGCATCGACGAGCACGGGCATCGGATGGGCTACGTTCGTGGCCCACGACTACTGTCAGCGCGAGCAGTCACGACCGCACTGAAAGCGGGAAATCTAAAACAGGAAGCCTTCATCGCCCCCGGCTACTGGGCAATGACTGATGAGGCGTACCTCACCGAGACCGACGATCCGGTGGAGCGTGCCAGGCGACAAAAGCGCATCGATTTACGCGACGCTGCTTGGAACGTTATTGCGCCGATCGTCTCGGGCGTACCGATTGAGACTCTAGTCCACACGCCATCCCTCCGTCCCCGAGTTCTCGAGTGTGCCGACGCCGCGAAATGCAGCCTCCCAACCGTTTACCGCCTTGTCCATCTTTACCTCGCACACGGTTCGACCTTGAATGGACTGATTCCCGCTATTGACAAATGCGGGGGGCATGGAAAGCAGCGATGCACAAGCACGAAACGAATTGGTCGCCAGCCAAGCGCCTTCAAACGCGGGGACCAACCTACCCCCGGGTTCATTCCTACCGAAGACGACAAAACGCGGATGGCCACCGCGTACGGGCTCATCGGGGCGACATGCACACGCACCGACGCCTACAACATCCTGTGCGCCGCGTTCTATTCCGATCCACCCAGCGCGCAAAGCAAAGCAACCGCACCCGCTTTGTGGCCCGGACACCTGAGGCCAACCAAACAACAGTTCTGCTATTGGGGAGCGCTGCTCACGGAGAAAATTCAAGTGTGCGCACACCCGAAAATTGTTGCCGATAAGAAGATACCTACCCACCGCGGCGGCTCGACGCAAGATCTTGCTGCAGCGATAGGTCAGTGCGCGATGTTCGATGCAACCAGCACCGACGTGTACCTGGTCTCGATGTACAACCGTTCCGTCAAACTGCCACCCATGACACGGTCGTTACTAATCGAGGTTCGTTCGACCGCGTGCATCGGCTTTTACTGCGGCTGGAACCCGCCGAGTCAAGCCACAGCGCTGCAAACCATCCTGTGCGGTGCGCGCGACAAGAGCCAAATATGTGGGCGCTTCGGCATTCCTCTCGCACCCGACGAGTGGCCAGGAATCGTGTGCCGACTCAATCTCGCGGACAACGGCGAGATGCGCGGGGCAAAGATCTCGGATGCTGAACGAATGATCGGATTCGGAGTCGAGTATGCAAAAACATACTTCGGCGCAGGCAAAGGTGACGTCGAGTCCAGGCACCATGCTGATCACAAGGGTTTCGACCACAAACTGCCAGGCAGCACGAAAGGCAAACCCAGGCAGCGTGGCGTGCCGCACGCCGCGGAAACCGCATGCTGGAATTATTTCGAATACATGCGTGAACTGCTTCTTTACATCATCAACTACAACAACACCGAAGTTTCTAATCTGGCCCCCACGCAGATGCTGGTCGAGGGCATTCGCCCGACGCGGATCAACATCCTCAAATGGATGCGCGACCACGGCCAGCGGGCCGATATCGTAGTCGACCTTGGTCAATTGCGTGCGCTGACACTCCCCGAGTGCAAAGCGTCCATGCAGTACAACGGGATCATTCTTAAGACCGCCGATGGGAAGCGAAACATCCCTGGGCTCCGATTCTTCTCTGACGAGCTGCGTCAAGACGACCGCTTCATTCGAGCGAACACTACACGCAAATCGGAACCAATCATCGTGCGCGCTGATGCGGAGGCGCTAGACGAAATTTGGCTTCCGTCGTCTCATAGCCTAATTCGGCTCCCAAATGTCGCCTCCGACGATCTCCTCATCAGACAGGGAACCCTTGCTGACGTTGTGAGCCGCATGGATACCGAATCGGTATACCGCGACTCGCACCAGCAGGAAGTCGAACAATCCTCCATGGAGATGACCCTGCACCAGCAAGAGACGACGGCCAATGCCCGCCGTGAGCAGGTGAAACAGAACAAGTCAGAGGCCCATCCGCCTAGCAAGCATGCCCAACGAACAAACATGCGAAAGCACGCCGCGGATGAGCAAAAGGCAGTGGATGCCGGTGGTATCAAAAAGGCAACCGCAAACGTTTCACTCATGCTTGCGCCGAAATCGTCTTCAGCCCCCACTCTCGACAACTCATCGAGCGACGTTATGAGTGCCTTCCTCGCGTCGCTCAAGAATCTGGAGTCACCCTGAGTGAATAGCGACCTCGAACTCCCTGCGACAAACCCCCTACTTGACGGACTTTCACCCTTCATTCCGTATTCGCGCATGCCGGCGGCACTCCTTTGCGAACCACTCGACCGCATACCATGGCGAACCGTTGCCCCCGCCGACCGAGAGCCTTTCCTCGAAAAGTTTAAGGATCACTTCTTCCCTACGACCTTTGGAATCAACTTAGCCACGCGAGTCGAATGCGCGATCAGAGACGGACTTGAGCGCCGCGACCCTCGTACCCCATCGGAACAGTGGCGCATCAATCAGCTGTACATGCTGAGCAAAGACAACGTCGAGATTCTGCCATCACTGACCAATCCAGCAGTAGGTGGCATCTTGGACGGCTGGACAGGTTCCGGAAAGTCTTCGCTGCTCAAACGTACTCTGTGCACCATCGCAAGCCGTCAGGTTCTGAAGCACCCAAGGTCGGAAGCGTGCGGATGGTCTACCCTGACGCAAATTCCTTATCTCTATGTGGACTTCCCTTCCAACGGAACGAGAGGTGCTCTCGTTATCCGAGTCCTTTCTGCAATAGACGTTTTGATTGGCACCAACTATGTCACTGAATGCCTGCGGCTTCGCAATCTGGACGCAGCCCTGCTGTTCGTCATGAAGGTACTTTCGGTTCATCGGGTCGGAATGCTCGTACTCGATGAAGCGCAACCGGAAACATTCGATCAAAGCACGTGGTTCCGTGAGTTGGCGACCTTTTTCTTGGCCCTGTTGAACTTGGGCATCCCTACCTTCCTGTGTGGGCACCCCCGTGCCTTTGAGGCGCTGGAACGCAAAGCACAGTTGTCACGAAGGTTCGCCGACATCGGTCATTTCAGATTGCGTCGGGCTGCATCTGATTCCGATGCATGGTGGTTCAAAGAGCTTGCCCCTGGAATCATACGATTCCGCGTGTGCGAACGTCTTGTCGATGAAAGCGAGATTGTTGCCACATCTCGCGTTAGAAGTGGAGGCGTCCCTGGCATCTTCGTGCGTCTATGGGTCGAAGCGCAGCGCAGCGCGCTCCGGCGATGCAAAGTTACAGCTGAACTCACGATAGCCGACCTCGACGAAGCCGCTCGTGTCCCAGAGATTTCCGATCTCTTGAAAATGGCGACTTGGCTTGAGGCAGATAAGCCAGACGATTTGGCGTACGACGACTTGGAGCGTTACGGGCCCGGCGATACCGGTGCAACGACAGCGGACACCAGCGACCCAGTCGATGGGGCGACGCCCTTGAGCGCGTCCTCTGCCGATGCGGCAACCGAGCTTCGTAAGAGGCTACAGCAAGACAAGAAAAAAGGGGACGCGGCAAAAAAACGGGATGAGCAGCTGCGGAAATCGGCGCGGCCAGGCGATTTACGCGTTGAACGCATCATCAACATTTTGGCCGGGCTCGATGCGAACGCAGGCTGAGGCAAAGAGTAGGCCAATGTTCAGTTGGTCCACGTCCAGAGTAGCCCTGCCAAGGCCCCATACAAGCAGCCGCCCGCGCACGTGCGGGCTTTGGGCGTGCAGGTACCTGGCGGAAAAGATTGTGCGCACTACTACCAGTGGTTTCTGAAGAATGTCGCAACCTCCCGCCCCGTGGAATGTTGGTTACCTGCCGTTGCTTCGGCACGGGGACATGATCTTTAACCTCATCGTCATGAGGCGACACTTTTGCGAACGCTCATCGCGAAGTCGTGCTGTTCTCGACATCGTTGGGAGTCAAACCAATGGCGGGTTGAACTTTTATGCCTGCGACCTGCGGAAAATGCCTACACGCATCTTTGGTGGAAATGTATCCGTTCGCGACATTCTGTTCCGTCACACGCTGTTCGGTGTATACGCTCGCGCCGCAACGGAAGCGGCCGTCTCAGATTACATTGCGAAGCAAGGTCGGCGGGGAATCGTAAGCGATCGCGCATTCGGACCCGGGCGCCGATTCCAACTGTCATCTCGTCGCTTACGATCATGCCCTGAGTGTATCGAGGCAGATCGTGACGCCCAAGGGTTCCCGACATGGCGCGTGCTCCACCAAGTGGCGGCGCTAGATCGTTGCCCCGAGCACGGAGCGACCCTTATCGAGGAACTACCCCCTTCAGGCAACGCTTGCGATCGGATGTGGGCTCTTCAACTACCAAGCGGTGTGCAGAGTGATATCGACCGCACGACCCGCTCATTGGCCATTCCGGTATCTGATGGGTACGCTGCGTACCTCGCGCTGTGGCGTCGCTTGATGAAGGACGAGTTGCTCGCCGTTCGCCCGGAACCATGGCTTGCTCTTATCCGCAAATTGACGCACACGTGCGGCGGCGCGGTTGAAGCACGGCGCGCCATCGAAGCTGAGGTGTCTAGTAGTTGGGGCCTGCTACCACCAACTTTGGCAGTGCAACTACATCTGACCGGGGGAGCCTCATTCATTTCCGAGGAGCTTGCATATAGGACGCGCCCAACCGACATTTCGCGACGTCTTATCATTTATGCGGCTGCCACACAGATGGGGATCGGCGTCGGTGATGAAACCCAACTGACCCTCAAGCTGGGGCCACGTGGGCAACGACGGACCAGGGTGGAGACAAATGCATACACCGAAATCTGGTCACTTGTGAACCGGGGAGGTATGCCCATAGCACTCGCAGAAGCACTTCAACAGGACATCACAGCGTACTGCGTTGGCCACATCGCAGGCCTTCCCGAGATGGATACACGCCACTTCATTCGCGCGTTACCTACAGACTTGCTACTAGATCTTGTAGACAGTCAGCCATGGGGCGCAATGTCCTGGTTGCGTAGGGAGTTGCGGCGCCGCAAGAACGAGCAGGCGGGGGGCCATCGTCGAACTGGACAGTAGCCAGATAACGAGCAACTGTCTGCCGATACTCAAATAGTTTCAGCAACATCGCCAAGAAATCAGGATCAATCACTTCCAGCCAGCTGAACGCCCTGCGAAATTTCGAGACCGTCTCAGTCAGAGTTGTTCAGCATCGCTGACGTGGATCCCATTCGCGGCTTAAACTGTCGATCGAAGCAAGGTTTCCGGCGCATCATGGTGTGGCGAATCGAAAACCGCAGATCAACGCGTAGTCCGGCGCCCGATCCCGGAGACTTTCTGTCGCGGATCGAGCGTGAACGCCATGGCGTGTCAACTACTGAAGCGGAAGCACTCCGTCGATCAATGGGCATGTCTGTCGAGGACTATGCTCGTCTGCTCGGGATCAAGCCAGCAGCATACAAGCTCAAACGCTCCCGGCTCGGCCGGTTCACTGGCGCGTTGGGCTACGCGATCGGCGACCTCGAGGATATGCTCCGTAACGCTGAGGAGCTGGTATCACCGAATGCGTCTGACTTCGACTTGAGGCGTTGGTTTTCTGGATGGATACATTGCCAGCAACCAGCATTGGGTGGATGGGCACCCGTGGAATTGCTTGACACGCCAGCCGGACGAAGCATGGTGACACGAGTGCTCGGTGCAATGGGCAGCGGCGTGTACTTGTAGCGCTGTACTGACTTGGCTCAATGGCTCCCTTGCTGAACCGTTACTGAGGGTTCGTGAGTCGGAGCGCCTGATATTTTGCCGTGGTTGTTCGTCCCAATTCGGCAGAAGGCTTGTGCCTGTGTTCACTGCACCGGCATACCGGTGTTGTCCACCGCCACGACATGACAAACCCGCGATCCTGAGCGGCCCTTCAGATAAAGTTGTAAGCAATCTCGTGGGACGGGACCGTTCGACCTTCGCCGTCACCGGCTAGAGCCGCTGTCGACCCGAAGGAGCCGGTCGCGACCGTCCGCTTCAGGGGCAGCCAGCTCGCTGGAGGCGATCAATGTACGTCATGCCGCGTTCGGCAAGCTCGACAGTCGTTAGCTCACTCCGCGCGAATCGCGACCACGGGCGGAACTTTTGCGGCAAATCGTGCGGGGCTCCATACGGCGACCTGACCCAGCGACCACAACACCAGTGCGCCAACCAAGGGAACATAGAGCGGCATGCGCGGCAACTCATAGACTTTCATCAGGCCGAGATTTGCCAAGACCGCAAGCAACACCCCCAGCACGATGCCACCGACGACGATCAGGAAATTCTCCGCATGGAAGTAGAGCAGGATGTCTCCGGTCGTTGCTCCGAGCGAACGGCGGATGCCTATCTGCCTGCGTCGCTGGCCCACCCAGAAGCTGCTCAAGCCCACGATGCCGCCCGCCGTGGCCAGCAAGAGTAAACCGGAGAGGATGCCCATCAGCAACGCCACGCTACGATCGGTTGCATAGCCGCGCTCACGCGCTTGGGGCAAGGTCACAACGCCCTCCATGGGGTCGATGAGGCGTACATTGCCTTGCTTTGACAGTGCTCTCAAGGCTGCAGTGATCACCGGTTTCATGTCGGTGGAGTAGGCACGCACCAGATACACGACACCTCCGCTTGGGTCGATATAGCGCGCAGGGACTAGGACGTTATCCTCGTCTATTGATCGTGTCGTGCTGCCTGCGTAGGGCCCCTGAAGACTGCCCATGACACCGATGATGGTGGCAGGCCCGTCAGCAAGGTAAACCGTTCTCCCCAGGGCCGGCCCATCGGGAAACAGTTTGTGGGCAAGGCTGCGCGTGACGATGATGACCGGGGGAGCCATCTTGTCATAGGGACCGATGGCAGTGATTTCATCGGGACGAAAGTTGCGTCCTGCAATCAGCGACACGCCCAACGTATCGATCGCATGGTCATCGGAGAAATAGACGATCGCCAACTTCGGGCGCATCGTTTGATCAGGCTTGAGTTTCACTCCTACCAGCATGCCGCCGCCACCTTCCAATGGAAAAGCTTCGCTGGAAAAGGCGTCGCGTACGCCAGAAACATTACGCAAGGTGTCGAGGTCCGCGCGAATGTTGGCATCGATCTGGGCAGCATTCTGGTCAATCTTCCACTGATTCCGGATCACGAAGATGTGTGATTCATCGGTCCCGGTGGGGCGAGACAGATGGACGATTCGTGTTGCCACGATAAAGAGTGCGTTGGATGCCACCGCCAGCGTCAGCGCCACCTGCAGAACAATGAGCAGAGTCGCTACCTTGTGTCGACGCAGTGCTGCGAGGATTGGGCGCAGCTGCATGAATGGCTTGGTGAGTACCATCGCAGAGCCTCAGCCGTTGATCTTGATTTGCCAGGCGGGCTGGATGCGCGCTGCCCGCCAGGTCGGGTACAGGGCGGAAACAACGGTGGCTGCAATCGCAAGCAGCACCGTCAGAGCTATCAGTGAGAACTCCGGGTGCACGAGGCGCGCAATATTCGGCTCAAAAAGTGCCCCTGCGCCCCACAGACCCAGCAGCGTAAGTGCCACACCGAGCAGGCCGCCGGCAACGCCGATGGTTGCCCCCTCGGTCAAGAACTGCCCGTAAATGGTCGCCCGCGAAGCGCCGAGTGCGCGGCGAATACCGATTTCCGGTGCTCGCCGCATAAATCGGGCCAGCATGAGCCCGATGACGTTGACCAAAACAATCAACAGAAAGCTCGCGGAGACCAGCATGGACAAGGTGGATGCCCTGGGCGTAACGTGCTCGTACGCCATCCAGTCCATCAGGTCGCGCAAGCGCACATTGGGAGGCCATGAGAAGCGGCCGATGCGTTGCTGTTCCTTGGCGTAGTTGTACAAGTAGTCGCGGTAGCGCTTCACGTCGGTTGGCGTCGCAAGCTCCACCCAGGCAGCGATCCATACACACTCGCTACTCAAGTATTTTCCCCAGTTGGAGATGCCCAAGTCTGTTGAATACGAAGGGCAATAGTCGTACTTGGGCGCCTTCTTCATGTCGATCGCACGGGTGAACGGGATGTAGACATCTTCCGTGTCATCGAAAGCGCTAAGGGGCCCAAGGTTTGCGACATCAAAGAAGCGGGGCTTCGGGTTCCAGTCACCCAGCACAGCGACGATCCGGAAGATCTTGCCGTCCAATCGGATCCCCTGCCCGACGCTGTCTTGTCCGCCGAAGAGCTTTTTGTTGAGGCGGCTACTGATTGCAGCCACCGTTGCATGTCGCGCATCGTCATTCGGCGCCCACCCGCTGCCAAAGCGGAAAGGCACGTCGAACATGGAGAAGAAATCGGCGGCCACCGCGTCGCCGCTCATCGACATGGCCGGAACCGATCGGTTATCCGATTCCACTTGCCATTGCGTGGGATAGACCAGCGTTTGCCGGTCGGCTTTCCGCGCCTGCCACAGCGCGACCGCGTCGGTGTAGCTCAGTGTGTCAGGTGGCTCGCCCGAATACTTGGACGGCCCAAAATTGTCGATCTGCGGCACGTAAAGATGAGCAGACCTGGAGGGGATGGGGTCGCTCGTCGTCGCACGGAACACAGCATAGGACACCATGCATGCCGACACGCCAAAAGCCAGCAGGACGACGACCAGCACGGTCAAAGCCTTGCTTCGTACGCTGCTTCGCAACGCCAGTGCGATGTAATACCCCCACATAAGGCCCCCTACGGCGTCATGCGAATAATCGGGAAACGCTTGGCGCTTCGATCATAGTGGCTTCGATCCACGTGAAAATTATGGACAGCTCGCAGTTTCGGTGCTGACTACGGGCGATTTTGCGGCTTGACGCGTGCTATGCGGTGGATCGAAGGTGGTACGAGCCTTTAAGAACAATGCCATGCGGCAACAGGGCAACCGCTGCTTTAGAGCGACTCGACAGCACACGCGAACTTCCGGTTTTGGCCGGACCGCGACCGTAGCCGCGGCCGGCCATGATCTCCGTCAGACTTCAGTCTGCTCAGCCATCTCTAAAGCGTCATCGACCTCGATGCCAAGGTAGCGGACGGTACTTTCCAGTTTGGTGTGCCCGAGCAGCAGCTGCACGGCCCGCTGGTTCTTGGTACGCCGGTAGATCAACGAAGCCTTCGTGCGTCGCATCGAGTGAGTGCCGTAGGCTGCACCATCGAGGCCTATTTCAGTAACCCAGCGGTGAACGATTCTCGCGTACGCGCGCGTGGAAAGGTGCGGCGACGCGTGGACACGGCTTGGGAACAGAAACGCATCTTGACGGAGGTGTGCTGCGTCGATCCACTCATGGATTGACTTGCGCGTCAGATCGGTGATCTCGAACTGTACCGGTCGCTTGGTCTTCTGCTGCATGACCACGGCTCGCAGTGCGACTTGGC
>Ga0157370_10002492_pt1 | contig 22184 bp, 19 predicted proteins | sample C35metaG_FD_113463 | JGI IMG/M metagenome (GOLD analysis project Ga0157370, IMG submission 113463) | Corn rhizosphere microbial communities from Kellogg Biological Station, Michigan, USA - C3-5 metaG | ecosystem: Host-associated > Plants > Roots > Rhizosphere > Soil | place: USA: Michigan...
CGCCCCCGGTGGTCGAGCAGGTCGAAACCCCGGCCAGCTACGTCACGCCGCTGGTGCGCAGACTGGCCCGGCAGCACGGCGTGAAGCTTTCCGCTGTCACGGGAACCGGCGTGGGCGGGCGCATCCGCAAGCAGGACATCCTCGCTGCCGCTTCCTCGGCATCGGCGGCCCCCACGGCCCCGGCGGCACCGGCCGCGCCGGCACCCAGGCCGGCGGCCGCCGTCGTGCCTTCATCGCTGCGCGGCACCACCGTGAAGGCGCCGCGGATCCGCCAGGTCATTGCCCGGCGCATGCGCGAATCGCTGAACGCCTCGACGCAGCTGACCCAGGTGCACGAGGTGGACGTGACGGCGCTGGTGCGCCTGCGCGAGTCCGCCAAGGCCGCCTTCGCGGAAAGCAACGGCGTGAAGCTGACCTTCCTGCCGTTCATTGCGGTGGCCGTGGCGGATGCCTTGAAGCAGCATCCCGTGCTGAACGCGGAATTTGACGAGGACGCCGGCACCATCACCTACCACGACGCCGAACACCTCGCCTTTGCCGTGGACACGCCGAAGGGGCTGCTGGTGCCCGTGGTCAGGGACGCGGGGACGTTGAATTTGGCCGGGATGGCGCGTGGCATCGCGGATGTCGCCGCCCGCACGCGCGCCGGTTCCATCGGCGCCGATGAGCTCTCCGGCGGCACGTTCTCGATCACGAACATCGGCAGCGTCGGGGCCTTGTTCGACACCCCGATCATCAACCAGCCGCAGGTGGGCATCCTCGGCGTCGGCGCGATCGTCAAGCGCCCCGGCGTGGTGACGGACCCCGACGGGGCGGACGTGCTGGGCATCCGGCACATGATGTACCTGTGCCTGACATACGACCACCGCCTGGTGGACGGGGCCGACGCCGGCCGCTTCCTGCAGGCCGTCACGCGCCGCCTGGAAGCCGCCGACTTCGATGCGTAGGCGCTAAATCCGGGGGCGGCCCGCCCAGCGGGCCGCCTTCAGGGCCAGGTGCAATTCGAGCCTGACCCGGCCGGCCAGCGGGTCCGCGCCGATGATCCCGCGGACCCGGGAAATCCTGTTGTACACGGTGGAGCGGTGCAGGTGGAGGCGCTCGGCAATCCCGGCCACGGCGCCGTCGTTGTCATACAGCAGCTCCAGCACGGGAAACAGCTCATCGGCATCCGGCCGCCCCCTGATCAGCCGGTAGTAGACGCTGTCTTCAGGATCCGCCGAACCTCCGGCCAGCACCTCATACACGCCGGCGCCGCGCACATCCAGGATTTCCCCCAGGACGGGGTCCACCACCGCCGCCTGCGCCGCGATCCGCGATTCCCGGTACGCCGCGGCCAGGGCCCGCAGCGAGGCGAACGGCTCGCTGATGCCCATCACCACGTTCGACGCCGGCTCCCCCGTCCGCTTGGCCAGCTCACTTGCGTAGCGCCCCAGCACCGCGGCATGGGCAGTGCGGCCCTGCGTGGAGCGCAGCAGCATCACCGTGTGCGAGCCCAGGCCTGCCGTAAACAGGGCAGTGTCGATGCCGACGGTGGCCTGCAGCCCGGCGCTGCGGTGCACCAGGGCTGCGGCGAGCGGGTCCCGCACAGGACGTTGTTTGGGCCGGTCCAGAGGCATGCCCGGGGAGGCATACACGGTGGCCGCCTGCCACGGCCCGCGCTGCCGGACCTCGGGCCATTCGCCGACAATGTCCACGGCGTGCCTGTCGCCGTCCGCGGCTGCCAGGAACTGCTGTTCGCGGGCGCGGCGCTGGCTGGATTCGGCCGTGTTGGAATCCAGCAGCAGGGTGGCCAGGAGGTCCAGCGAATCCCGGACTTGGGGCAGCTGGGCGAGGATCGCCGTCGCGCTTTGCTCCTGGACGTCCTGCTGGACCCAGAGGTACCCCACGCGGAATCCGCGGACCAGCAGCGGCACACAGACCCGCCCCAGCATGCCCAGTTCCGCATTGGCGGGGACCACCACGGGCCGCACGGCGGCGGCGATGCCATGGGAAAGCTGCCAGCTGCTGACGTCCGCGGGAACGCGCTTGCTGAGCAGGAAGTTCACCCGCACCCGGTCGGCATGGGACTGGTTGGCGCTGTACGCCAGCAACAGCCCGTCAAGGTCCTCCAGGGAGAGCCCGCGGCCCAGTTCCAGCGCAAGCTGTTCCACAAGGTCCTCGATCTCCTGGTTTCGCATGGTTTCAGCGTACGGGCAGAACAGACAGTGGGCGACACTTGGCCCTGCGGGATTCGACAAATGTCGGGCTGGGGATCCAAGGAGTCCAGCAATGGCGCGGTTTCCACTGCCCGGGCACCTCCGCCGGCCATGAGCTGACCCACAATCCGGACATAGTGTGGGCTGTATCAAGGCGGACACCAGCCGCACCGGAAATTTACGGCCCGCATCGGCCCATTGAGAAGGAAAAACAATGATCATCGGCGTTCCCAAGGAAATCAAGAACAACGAATTCCGCGTGGCCATGACGGCTTCCGGCGTGCACGAATTCACCCGCCAGGGCCACACTGTGCTGGTGGAGCGCGGCGCCGGGACCGGCTCAAGCATCACGGATGAGGAATATGCCGGCGCCGGCGCCGAACTGGTCACCGACGCGGCCGAGGTCTGGGGCCGTGCCGACATGGTGGTCAAGGTCAAGGAGCCCATCAGCATTGAATACCCGTACTTCCGCAAGGGCCTGGTGCTGTTCACCTACCTGCACCTGGCGGCCGAGCCGGAGCTGACCCGCGCCCTCATGGACAGCGGCGTCACCGCCATCGCCTACGAAACGGTGCAGATCGGCCGGGCCCTGCCGCTGCTGGCGCCCATGTCCGAGGTGGCGGGCCGGCTGTCGGTGCAGGTCGGCGCCCAATGCCTGACGGCCCCCGCCGGCGGCAAGGGCATCCTGCTTGGCGGCGTCCCCGGCGTCCGGCCCGCCAATGTGGTGATCCTGGGCGCGGGCGTGTCCGGCACCAATGCGGCGGCCATGGCCATCGGCGCCGGCGCGGATGTGACCATCCTGGACATCAACATTGACCGGCTGCACCAGCTCGACGACCACTACCAGGGCCGGCTGAAGACAGTGGCGTCCAATTCGCTGGAAATCGAGCGCGCCCTGCTGCAGGCGGACCTGGTCATAGGCTCGGTGCTGATTCCCGGCGCCAAGGCGCCCAAGCTCGTCACCAATGAGCTCGTGGCCAAGATGAAGCCCGGCTCCGTGCTGGTGGACATTGCCGTGGACCAGGGCGGCTGCTTCGAGGACACACACCCCACCACGCACGAAAACCCCACGTTCACGGTCCACAACTCCGTGTTTTACTGCGTGGCGAACATGCCCGGCGCCGTGCCCAACACCTCCACCTACGCGCTGACGAATGTCACTCTCCGCTACGCGCTTGCGCTGGCCAACAAGGGGGCCGCCGCCGCGCTGGAGGCAGACCCGGCACTGGTTGCGGGCCTCAACGTGGCGGGCGGGCAGGTGGCCCACCACTCCGTTTCCACCGCACACGGCTTGCCGCTGGCGGACGACTGGCGCCAGCTGGTCTAGGCTGCGGGGCAAAAAGTGCTGGACGGCACGCGCGCAGCAGCGTAGCGTGCCGTCCAGAGAACCTTAAGGAGCGTTTGCCATGAGCAGTTTCGCCACTTCCAGCGACGGCACCAGGATCGCCTACGACGCCGACGGATCGGGCCCGCCCGTCATCCTGGTGGGCGGCGCCATGCAGTTCCGCGGCTTCGACTCCAACACCGTTGCCATGGCCAAGCTCCTGGCCGCCCGCGGGTACACGGTGATCAACTTCGACCGCCGGGGACGCGGTGAAAGCGCCCAGGCGCCCTCGTTTACGCTGGCGGACACCATTGAGGACCTCCGTGCGCTCATCGACGCGGCCGGGGCGCCGTCGGCGCTGTTCGGCAGTTCCTCCGGCGGCTCAATCTGCCTGGCTGCCGCCGCAGCCGGACTGCCCGTCACAGCCATGGTGCTGTGGGAGACCCCGCTGGGTGAGGAACTGGGCACCGACAGCGCGGCCAACCTGGCTGGCCTGCGCGAGAAACTTGCGGCGGGGGACGGCGATGACGTCATCGCCTACTACATGAAGGACATGCCGCCGGAATGGCTGGAGGGCGCCCGGAGCAGTCCCGGCTGGCCGGTCATGACCTCCATGGGGCCGTCACTGGAAGCGGACACGGAGTCGCTGGCCTGGACCCAGTCGGCCCCGCGCGCCGAATTGTGGGCGTCCATCCAGGCACCCACGCTGGCCCTTGTCGGCGAACAGACGCTGCCCATCATGCCGCCGGCCGCCGACTCCATCGCCGCCAACGTGCCCCACGGAAGCACCGGCGTCATCCCTGCCGCGAACCACAGCTGGGAGCCGGACGTGATGGCCACCAGGATCGCGGCGTTTCTGGGGAGCCTGGCATGAGCTTGGTTTCCTGTGATGTGGGCATTTCGATGGACGGCTATGTGGCCGGCCCGGACCAGAGCCTGGAGCACCCCCTCGGCGTCGGCGCCGGCACTGTCCTGCACACATGGATGTTTGACGATCCCGACGCAAATGCGCCGGAGCTGGCGGCCATCACCGACGCGGGCGCGTTCATCATGGGCCGGAACATGTTCGGCCCCGTGCGCGGCCCATGGGAGTCCTGGGACGGCGCGGCAAACGGCCCGTGGCGCGGCTGGTGGGGCGAGGACCCGCCGTACCACGCTCCCGTCTTTGTGCTCACCCACCACCCCCACCAGTCCATTGAAATGGCTGGCGGCACCACGTTCCATTTCGTTGCGGACGGCCCGGAGGCAGCGATGGAATTGGCCCGCCGAGCCGCCGGGGAGCGCAACGTCGCCATTGGCGGAGGCGCCGCAACCATCAACCAATACCTGGCTGCGGGCCTGATCGACGAGCTGCGCCTCCATGTCGCCCCCGTGGTGCTCGGGGCCGGAGAGCGGCTTTTTTCCGGACTGCCCCTCACGGAGTTCGAGCAACTTGGAGCCCGCGCCACCCGCCTCGTGACCCATCTGACATACAGGCGCACCACTCCGTGACTGCGCCGCAATGAGGTTGCTCTTCGGCCCCCTTTCCCCCGGCTCCCTAGGGTTCCACCTGCCGCGCCCGTAGGCTCGTGGGACCGGGTCCGCAAGGTGAAGGGACCCGCCGAGGAGGATCCCATGTTCCGGACACGCCACACCCCGCACCCATGGCTGGCCCTGCTGGCCGGCTCTGCCATTGCCCTGGCCGGATGCACGGGAACGCCTGCCGGCCCGGCGGCCAGCGGCACCCCGACGGGGGGCGGGGGAACAGGACATAGCCAGGCAACGGCGTCGTCCACGGCGGCGGCCACCCAAGGGACTTCGGCGATGGCGCCCGTCCCGCCGACAGCAACGGACGAACCCACCGTCCTTCCCACCACGGCCTCGGTCACCTTGTTCTACATCGCCCAAGGCGACGGCGGCGCCTCCGGCCCGCTGGTGGGCTGCGGCGACAGCGCGGTGGCCGTGACCAGTGCGTCGATCAGCTACACCGACCCCGTGGAGGGCGCACTCCGGGCCCTGCTGTCCGACCATTCCCGGCAGCTGGGCCAGTCCGGATTGGACAACGCCCTGTGGCAGTCGCAGCTCTCGGTGGAATCCGTGTACCGCAGCGGCCCCGCCGTCACGGCCCACCTGACAGGAACGCTGGCGATGGGCGGGGAATGCGACATCCCCAGGGTGGAACAGCAGCTCCTGCTGACGGCAAAGCAGGCCGCCGGCACACCCGTTGCCATCACCATCAACGGAAAAACGTTGAAAGATGCCCTGAGTTTGAAATAGAAGCATTCCTGTAAAAACTTTTGATGCCTATTTAGCAACAATGGTTGTATCCTGACACGGTGAACACTCCAGCCGCCGGCGCCAATGCAGCCGCCGAAACCCTGTCCGAAGAAGCCGTCGACGCACTGGGCCGGGCCCATGCCACCGCCACGGCCACGCCCCCACACCGCCACGACGCCCTGCTTTCCGAGCGTGCCGCAAACATCAAGCAGTCCGCCGTGCGCGACGTATTTGAGATTTCCATGCAGCCCGGGCTCGTCTCGCTGGCCGGCGGCAACCCGTACCTTCAGTCGCTTCCCCTGGAACGTCTGGGCGCCACTGCCGCGGCAATCATTGCCGAACACGGCCTGGAGGCCCTGCAGTACGGCGGCGGCCAGGGCACCCTGGAATTGCGGACGCAGATCTGCGAAGTCATGGCGGCCGAAGGCATTCCCGACGCCGACCCGGAGAATGTGGTCATCACGGCCGGGTCACAGTCCGCCCAGGATGTGGCCGCCAAGGTGTTCTGCAACCCCGGCGACGTCATCCTGCTCGAGGACCCCACCTATGTGGGCGCGCTGAACACCTTCGAGGCCTACGAGGTTGATGTCCAGCCTGTGGCAGGCGATGGCCACGGCATCATCCCGTCCCTGCTGCGCGAACGCATTGCCGCGCTACAAGCCGCTGGCAAGCGCATCAAGCTGCTCTACACCATCCCCAATTTCAACAACCCCTCCGGGGTGATGCTGGCCCCGGAGCGCCGCCAGGAAATCGTGGATATATGCCGCGAGGCGAATATCCTTGTCGTGGAGGACAACCCCTACGGCCTGCTGAAGTTCGACGGCGTCCTGCCGGCACCGCTGCGCGCGGCGAACCCTGAGGACGTGCTCTACCTGGGCTCCTTCTCCAAGATTTTCGCCCCCGGCCTGCGCATAGGGTGGGCGCTGGTGCCGGCCCACTTGAAGCAGCGGTACTACCTGGCCAGCGAGGCAGTCACCCTGTGCCCGCCCACCTTCAACCAAATGCTGGTCAGCGACTACCTGCGCAACTACGACTGGATGGGCCAAATCAGCACGTACCGCAAGCTGTACGAGGAACGCTGCACGGCCCTGCTTGCCGCGCTGGATGAGTTCATGCCGGACGGCGTCACCTGGACGCGCCCCGAAGGCGGCTTCTTTGTCTGGCTTACACTGCCGGAAGGGATCGACACCTACCCGCTGCTCTACAAGGGCATCGACGCCGGGGTGGTGTTTGTGCCCGGCGCGGCCTTCTCGGCAGCCGAGGGCCCCAGCAACAAGCTGCGCCTGGCCTTCAGTGCCGTGCCGCCCGAATCGCTGCGCGAAGGCGTGCGCCGGCTGGCCCCGGTCCTCGCGGAGGCCATCGCCGCAAACTAGCCCTTCTGCGGGGTGCCCAGCAGCACCTTCCCGGAGATGGCCTTTTTCAGCTGGTCCTGGCGCATGGCGGACTTGATGTCAGGCGCCAGGATCGCTGTCATGGCCTGGGCCAGGAACTTCTCCCCGGCACTGTTGGGATGCTCCAGGTCATCCGCAAGGTTTTTCGCACCTTCGCCCTGGAACCAGCCCAGTGCCACCGGGTCAATGAACCGTGCACCTATGGCGGATGCCTGCTTGGCCAGTGACTGGCGAATCCCGGTGAGCTGGCCGGCGGTGTCATTGGACTCCGACGTCGGCCCCACCACTATGACCTTGGCATCTGGGGCCAGCACCTTGACCCGGGCCAGGGTCTGCTGCATGGCCCCATCCACGCCTGAGGCGCCAGTGTCGTTGTCCGAGCCAAACAGCATGACCACCTGGGACTGGGAGTTCACTATGCGGTTGACCAGGTCCAGGTAAACATCGGCTCCCTCGCCCTGCTGGACGTAGCCCGCGCCGTTTTCCGACGCGTTGGTGATGTTCGCCTTCAGGCCCATCGATTCGACCAGCGCCTGGGCCTGGGCCGGCCAGGTGTCGCCCGGAGTCTTGAACCCGGTGCTCAGGGAATCCCCAATGATGTCAACTTGGACGGCCTTGACCGGATCAACCGTGGGGACCCCCGAGGCCGACGCTGCGGCAATGGCCACCACCACCAGCACCAGCACGGTGAGGGCCAGGACGGCCCCGCCTTGCCATCTGGCAAGCCTGCCGGCTCGGTGGTATCGGCGGATTGTCATGCGTTAAGCGTAGCCACCCTGACCGCAGGGGACCACAACGACTGCTGGAGGTTGGCTGTGAAAGCCTGTGCTGCCCGGGCCCGGGTCAGTCCAGGAGCAACGCCGGCTCCTCCATGATGGCTGCGACGTCTGCCATGAAGCGGGCTGAGAGGTCCCCGTCCACCACGCGGTGGTCGAAGGAACCGCCGAGAGTGGTGACCCAGCGTGGCACCACTTCCCCTTCGACCACCCACGGCTTCTGTTTGATGGTGCCGAACGCCACTATCGCCACCTCGCCCGGATTGATGATGGGCGTGCCCGTGTCAATGCCCAGGGCTCCGATGTTGGTGACAGTCAGCGAGCCGCCGGCCATGTCGGCAGGCTGCGTCTTGCCCGCCCGCGCCGTGGTGGCCAGCGCGTTCAGCGCAATGGCAAGTTCCTTCAGTGACAGCTCCTGCGCGTCCTTGATGTTTGGCACCATGAGCCCCCGCGGGGTGGCGGCGGCAATGCCCAGGTTCATGAAGTGCTTGATGATGATCTCATCCCCCGTCCACGTGGCATTGACGGAGGGGTTGCGCGCGGCCGCCCAGATCACTGCCTTCGCCAGGATCAGCAGGGGGGAGACCTTGATGCCCTCAAAGTCCCTGGAGACCTTCAGCCGCTTGACGAACTCCATGGTGCGGGAGGCATCCACGTCAACAAAAATGCTCACGTGCGGGGCGGAAAACGCGCTGTCCACCATGGCCTTGGCCGTGGCCTTGCGCACGCCCTTGACCTTGATGCGCTCGATACGGGGGTCCTCCGCCACTGCCGGGCCGGGGGCGTGCGCCCAGAAGTCTCCCGCCGCTGCTGGCCCTGCGGCCTGCTGGTCCCGGTGGCTGAGCAGGTCCTTTTTCGTGACCTCCCCGCGCAGGCCCGTGGGGGCCACGTCCGCCAGGTTGATGCCCAGGTCCTTGGCGGCCTTGCGCACGGGCGGCTTGGCCAGCACGCGGTTTGCGGGGGCCGGGGCTGCCGGGGCGGCAGGGGCTGCCTCCACAGCGGCCGGGGAGCCTGCCCGCGGGCGGCGGCGAACGGCGTCGGCCTTGGGGCCTGAACCAACCAGCGGCTTCATGGCAGGGGCCTCGGCTGGCACGTCGGCGGGCGTCGCCGGGGAGGCGGATTCCTCCGGAGCCGCGGCGGAGCCGCCGATGCGGATGATGGGGGTTCCCACCTCCACGGTGTCGCCGTCGGCCACCAACAGTTCCGCCACCACACCCGCATAGGGGGAGGGCAGCTCCACAATGGACTTGGCCGTTTCAATCTCCACCAGCACGTCGTTGACCGCCACAATGTCCCCGGCCTTGACCTGCCAGGCAACGATTTCGGCCTCCACCAGGCCTTCGCCGACGTCCGGCAGCTTGAAAATATTCGAGGTCGACATGCGTGGCCTTCCTAGTATGCGAAGGCGCGGTCCAGCGCCTCCAGCATGCGGTCAATGTCCGGCAGGTAGTGTTCCTCCACGCGTGCCACCGGGTAGGGCATGTGGAAGCCGCCCACGCGAATGGCCGGCGCTTCCAGGGAGTAAAAGCAGCGTTCGCTGATGCGCGAGGCAATTTCGCCGCCAATGCCGCCAAAAGTGGGGGCTTCATGGGCAACGATGAGCCGGCCGGTCTTGTTGACCGACGCTTCCACGGTGTCGAAGTCGATGGGCGAGATGGAGCGCAGGTCAATGACTTCCACACTGTGCCCGTCGTCGGCCGCGGCATTGGCGGCCGCCAGGGCCACGGGGACCAGCGGACCGTACGCGACAATGGTGGCGTCGCTGCCCTCGCGGACCACGTGGGCGGTGAACGGGTCACCGGGGTTGTTTTCCGTGTCGACCTCGCCCTTGAGCCAGTAGCGGCGCTTGGGTTCAAACACGATCACGGGGTCCTTGCACGAAACGGCCTGCTGGATCATCCAGTAGGCGTCGTTGGCGTTGGAGGGGGTGATGATGCGCAGCCCGGCCGTGTGGGCAAACAGGGCTTCCGGGGATTCGGAGTGGTGCTCAATGGAGCCGATGCCGCCGCCGTAGGGGATGCGGATCACCACGGGGGCGCTGAGCTGGCCGTCGGAACGGGTATGGATCTTGGCCAGCTGCGTGGTGATCTGGTTGAAACCGGGGAAGACAAAGCCGTCAAACTGGATCTCGCAGATGGGGCGGTGTCCGCGCAGGGCCATGCCGATCGCGGTGCCGATGATCCCGGACTCGGCCAGCGGCGTGTCCATGACGCGGTGGGCGCCAAATTCCGCCTTGAGGCCCTCGGTGACCCGGTAGACCCCGCCCAGGGAGCCGATGTCCTCACCCATGAGGAAGCTTTTGGCATCGTTGGCCAGCGTGGCGCGCAGGCCTTCATTGATCGCCTTGGCAATGGTCATTGTCTTCATGCGGCACCGCCCTGGGAAGTCTGTGTGTCGGCGGCGGCAAAGCCCGCCTCATAGTTCTCGAACCAGGCCAGTTCCTCGGCAACCAGCGGATGCGCCTCGGCGTAGACGGTGGCAAATTTTTGCCGGATGCTGGCGCCACCCAAGGCCAGCGTGGCGCGGCGGACATGGGAAGCCAGCTCGTCGCCGTCGTTCTTCACCTGGGCGAAAAAGTCGTCATCGGCCAGGCCTTCGGCGCGCAGATAGGTCTCCAGCCGCTGCAGCGGATCCTTTGCCCTCCACGCCTCCTCCTCAGCGCTGGCGCGGTATTTGGTGGGGTCGTCGGCCGTGGTGTGGGCGCCCACGCGGTAGGTGGAGGCCTCGATCAGCACGGGGCCCTTACCGCTGCGGGCATGGTCAAGCGCCCACTGGGTCACGGCGTAGACAGCCAGGACGTCATTGCCGTCCACCCGGATGCCGGGGAAGCCGTAGCCGCCGGCCCGGTTCACCAGCGGCACCTTCGACTGCACCTCAAACGGCACGGAAATGGCCCAGTTGTTGTTTTGGCAGAAGAACACCACGGGGGCGTTGAAGGAGGCGGCAAACACCATGGATTCGTGGACATCGCCTTCGCTGCTGGCCCCGTCCCCAAAATAGGCGACGACGGCGGCCGGCTCGCTTGCGCTGTCCGCAGCCGCGTCGCGCTGGATGCCCATGGCGTACCCCACGGCGTGCAGGGTCTGGGCGGCAAGCACCAGCGTGTAAAGGTGGAAGTTGTTCTCCCGGGGGTCCCAGCCGCCGTTGGAAATGCCGCGGAACAGCTTCAGCAGATCCGCCAGGTCCAGGCCGCGGGTCAGGGCCACGCCATGCTCACGGTAGGTGGGAAACGCGTAGTCGGCCGGGCGCATGGCTCGGCCGGAACCGATTTGGGCGGCTTCCTGGCCCACCACGGGCACCCACAGGGCCAGTTCACCTTGGCGCTGCAGTGCCGTCGCCTCTGCGTCGAAGCGCCGCACCACCGCCATGTCGCGGTAGAAACCGCGCAGGGTCTTCGCGTCCAGCTCATCCACGTAGGGGCCGAAGGTGTCCTCATGCCGGCGGTTACCGGCGGCGTCCAGGAGCTGGACCATGTCCCGCTCCCCCACGGTGTGGGGTTGCAGGACACCCGCAGATGCGCCCGCGGGGCCCACCCGGGTTCCGTTCTCAGATCCGATGCCGGTGGCAGATTGCTGGGCAGCGCCCATACGGTCTCCTCGTTTGCTGACCCACGGCGTGCCACACGGCCCGCTGCGCCAACTCGTTGGTGTCAATATATGCCGCTACGGGAATCTATTCCGCGAAGTGCATATATTTCCATTTTCGATTTACCACTGTATCCGCACGGTGCCGATTTGCGCGGTTTGTTAATCGCTAGGAACGACGTGGCGCTTTTGTATAGGCCGCACAGATCTGGAGAAAACGGGTATTGGCCTCAACCTCTCCGATGCTCACGCGCACTCCCTCTTCGCCGAAGGCCCGCACAGACAGGCCGTGGCTGGCGGCGACGGCGGCAAAGTCTGGCGTATTGGCACCCAGCGCCAGCCACACAAAGTTCCCCTGGGCCTCCGGAAAATCCCATCCCAGCTCCTTGAGACCCGCGGTGACCCGGTCTCGTTCATCCACCAGGCTTTGTACCCTTTCCACAACCTGGGCGTAGTTTTCAAGTGATGCCACGGCCGCCTGCTCCGCGATCCCGGAGACGGCAAACGGGGTGGCCGCCAGGCGGAGGTATTGGGTGAGTTCCGGGTGGGAGACGGAATAGCCCACCCTCAAGCCGGCCAGGCCGTGCGCCTTGGAGAACGTCCGCAGCACCACCACGTTGGGGTACTTGCGGTACGTGGCGATGCCGTCCACCACGCCGTCCTGACGGACAAACTCCTGGTAGGCCTCGTCGATGACAACCACCACGTCGGAAGGTACAGCGCGGATGAAGTCTTCAGTTTCCGACGCGCCAAGGGCCGGGCCGGTGGGATTGTTGGGCGTGCAGAGCAGCACCACCTTGGTCCGGTCGGTGACCGCGGCAGCCATCGCGGCAAGGTCGTGGCGTCCGTCCGCCGTGACGGGAACCTGGATGCTCTTTGCCCCGGCCAGGCCCACGCAAATGGGGTAGGCCTCAAAGGAGCGCCAGGCGTAGACAACCTCGTCCTGGGAGCCGTCGTCGTTCTGTCCTGCAAACGCGGCCAGAATCTGGTTCAAGGCGCCGAGTGAGCCGGCACCCGTGACAACGTCGTCGGCGGGCACTTCCAGGAATTCAGCCAAGGCGTTGCGCAGGGCCGTGCAGCTCGTGTCGGGGTACCGGTGCACCTCCAACGTTCCGTGCAAAAGTTCCAGGACTGCCGGGACCGGGCCCAGTGGGTTCTCGTTGGAGGACAGCTTGAAGCTCTCCAGCCCCGGAATGGCCACGGGCGGCTTGCCCGCCGCGTACTTGGGCAACCGGCCCACGACGGGGCGCGGGTGCGCGCCGGACTGCTGGGATGCGGAAATGGAAGTCATAGTCCCAAGCTTAAGACAGGGATGCTGCCAGCGTGCCGCAAGGGGACTGTGAAAGCATGTCCCCATGAGGAAAATAGTGGTTCGAGTCCTTGTCAATGCGGTGGCCCTGTGGATTGCCGGCTGGATCCTGCCCGGAATTTCCGTCACCACCACGGGGAACGGCGGGCTTGAAACGTCGAATGCCACGCTCAACACTGCCCTTGCCTACCTGTTCATCGGCCTGGTCTTTGGCGTGGTCAACGCACTGGTGAAGCCGATTGTGAAAGTGTTTTCGCTCCCCGTCACCATCCTGACCCTCGGCTTGTTCACCATAGTCATCAACGCCGCCATGCTGTGGCTGACGGCATGGCTGAGCTCATACACCCCCGTCCACTTCACCATTGACAGCTTCTTCTGGACGGCAATTCTTGCCGCTGTGGTCATCAGCATCGTCTCGATGCTGATGAGCGGGCTGACCAAGTCGGACAACCGCCGGTAGCCACTCACCTCCCTCCGGCACCGCGCCCCTCCTTCGCTGGCGGTGGCGGCGGTCCCGGCGGTGGGGGCGGCGGTTTGGGCCTTGGATCGTCCACATCAGTGCCTTGGTACACCAGCTTCCTCACTTTCACGGGCCCTCCGGGCAACCCGGGCATCAGGAACAGGTTGAGCTTGTCCCGCAGCCGTCCGATCCCCGGGTCCGCGCTGCGGTCCAGTTCCCCGGCGTCGTCGACGTACTTGTCAACGCTGTGCGCCCCGCCCACCCCGCCTTGGGGACCGGGCCGGTGGGTGGTCACGGTGACCCAGTTCGGGGTGTCCGGCGGTGGACCGTAGTCTGCGGCTGTCACCACATCGCCGTCGTTTTCGATGTCCAGGACATCAATTCCCGGGGCCACCCGGTGGTTCGCGCCGGGGGAACCGGCCATGACAACCATGGTGACATTGACCTTGGCCAGGAACGCCGGATCCGAGGCCGCCGCGGCCGCGTGGATGCCGCCACCGCTGTGCCCCGTCATCATCACCTCGTCGGTGGGCAAGGCGCCGGCGTCTGCCAGCGCCCCTTCGATGAGTTCCTGAATCAGGATCTGTTTCTGGACAAAAAGGTTCCTCTGTTCGGCGGTCATGGCTTCCAGGTCGCCTTCTAGGTCCCAGGGGTTGCTGCTGTCCGGCGTGGACCAGTCCTCCGTCCCGGGCAGGTGCACGATCCAGGCGCGGGTCCCGTCCGGGCGGTCAAGCTGAAGTACCACTATGGACCCGGGCGGATAGGAGTAGGCGCCCCTGCTCCCGGCGAGCATCGACTCGAAGGTGGCGGCCACCTCACCGGCGACGCCGTCGTACGCGTCGGGCATGGCGCGGCCCGGCGGCCCCCAGGGCTCTGGCTCATCACCCCACTCCCCCGAAGGAACCTGGTGCATCACCAGGTGGCCGGGCCTGTCGGCCCCTGCCCAGTCGAAGAGCTTCCGAGCGATGATTGCCGGTACCACGCCGTTGCCTTCCCTGCCCTTGGCGTTCCAATGGCCCAGCAGGTAGGGCACTGCCACTCCCGGCCCCAACAATCCGGCAAGGTAGGCCGGCCCGTCGTTGAGCATGTCCTCGACCTTGTCCCGCATGCCGTCCCTGCTTCCGTCATGCAACGTTTTCCACGCCTGGCCGCCCGCCACTACCGGGGCCAGCGGGCCCCACGCCCAGGCCTGGCTTCCGTCCCAGAGTGCCTGCGTCCGCTTGGCCGTTTCCATGGACGCCACGGATCCCTCGGTGGCCACGTAGCGCTCCGCTGCCGCAGCCGCGTGGCGTGCAAGTTCTTCCACACTTTCCCCGGCATTTCCGGCCGAACGCCTGGCGGAGGTGATGGCGTCCAGGGCAGGGGTTGCGTGAAAGGGTGACGCATACCTGCCCGCGGGCGAGGTTGCCACCAGGCTTTCCGATACGCTGGCAAGCCAGCGGGACTCCGCCTCCAGCGTCAGGGCAATCTCGTGAAGTTCCTGGCCCACCAGGGAAATTCCGCGGCTTGTTGCTTCAATCGCGGAGACCGTGTACTGAATTCGCCCGGGGCCGCCGGTGATGGTGAACGTGGTGTCCGGCCCATTGTTGTCGCCCATGCCGCCTCAACCACCCATCCCCGCTGCGGCCATTGTTCCCAGCATCCTCGCGTAGGCGGCCACGGCTGCCGAGGCCTCCCTGACTTGTGCGGACACCGTGCTGAGCTCACCCATTTTCGACTGGCATTCCGATCTGAAGGCCTCGGCGGCCATGGACTGCCATTCAAGCGAGGCCGCTCCCTGCAACCTTGAACTTGCGCCGTCAACTTCCTCCGCAAGCAGCGCCAGCCTGCCAGCCAACGACTGGACGTCCGCCAGTGACGAGCCGACAAGCCAATTCGCCGCGGGCCCGGTGCACTGTGCCGGCCCGTTCTGTCCTGTGTTCACCGCCCCCACCATCCTTTACATTTCGACCCTAAGGACCAGCAAACCTCCCCGCCAGGGCTTCTTGTCCAAATGTGAACAAGTCCGGGCGCCACCCCCGCTGTGGAGGAAACGGCGGTTCATGAAAGAATCGGGACATGTCTGAGACCGCACCTGCCACCACCCGCATCCCTTCCGGCCGCCTGTCCCTGGCCGCTTCCTCCGAGCACGTTGCCTTGGGGCCCCTTGACGGCCGATACTCGGGCGCCGTGGCGCCGCTGGTCGACTACCTTTCCGAAGCGGCGCTCAACCGCGACCGCGTGGGCGTGGAAGTTGAGTGGTTCATTCACCTCAGCGACAATGCCGTGTTGCCCGGCACGGGACCGTTGACGGCGGAGCAACAGGCCGGGCTGCGCAAAATTGTCACCGAGTTTGACACCTCATCGGTGAAGGAACTGGCAGACCTTGAAAAAGTCACTGTCCATGACGTCAAGGCCGTGGAGTACTTCATTGGCGAGCGCCTGGCCGCCCTCGGCCTGGAGCGCCTGAAGCCGCTGGTCCACTTCGGCTGCACCAGCGAAGACATCAACAACCTCTCCTACGCCGTGGGCGTCAAGGGTGCCGTGGAGGACGTCTGGCTGCCCGCAGCCCGTACCTTGGTCGCCAAGATCGCGGAGATGGCCGAGGAAAACCGCGCCGTCCCGATGTTGTCCCGCACGCACGGCCAGCCCGCCACGCCCACCACGCTGGGCAAGGAACTGGCAGTCACGGCACACCGCCTGACCCGCCAGCTGGACCGCATCGCCAAAACTGAATACCTGGGCAAGATCAACGGGGCCACCGGCACCTACGCCGCGCATTATGCGTCAGTGCCGGAAGCCAACTGGCAGGACGTGGCCCGGAACTTCGTCGAGGGCCTGGGCCTGACCTGGAACCCCCTGACCACCCAGATCGAGTCCCACGACTGGCAGGCCGAGCTCTACGCCGATGTGGCGCGCTTCAACCGGATCCTGCACAACCTGTGCACGGATGTGTGGAGCTACATCTCCATCGGCTACTTCGCGCAGATCCCAGTGCCCGGCGCCACCGGCTCCTCCACCATGCCGCACAAGGTGAACCCGATCCGCTTTGAAAATGCCGAGGCGAACCTGGAGATCTCCAACGCCCTGCTCGACACCTTGGGCGCCACGCTCGTCACCAGCCGCTGGCAGCGGGACCTCACCGACTCCTCGAGCCAGCGCAACATCGGCGTCGCCTTCGGCCACTCGCTGCTTGCCATCAGCAACGTCCTTGGCGGCTTGGGCCGGCTCGACACTGCGGAAGCCGTGCTGGCCAACGACCTTGACCACAATTGGGAGGTGCTCGCCGAGGCCGTCCAGATGGTGATGCGCGCGGAGGCCATCGCCGGGGTCCCCGGCATGGAGGACCCTTATGAGCGACTCAAGGACCTCACCCGCGGCCACCGCGTGGACGCCGCCCGCATGCAGGAGTTCGTTTCCGGCCTGGGCCTGTCCGACGGCGCCCAGGAACGCCTGCTGGCACTCACGCCGGGCAAGTACATCGGCATTGCCGAATCTCTGGTGGACCACCTGGCGAAGTAGCCACTCCCTCCCCGAACGGGCACTTAACGGGTGTGTTGCGGCCCAACATCCCCGTTAAGTGCCGGTTCGGGAAACGTGGATTCAATAATTTAGGCTGCTGCGAGCGCTAACGGACCAGCAGGCCAAGATACACCTGGTACGCGGCCAGTATGGAAACAAAGAGGCCGGCCAGCATCGCAAACGCCCACCCGATCCGTCGCCGGTAGGCGCTCCGGACGGCACGGCGCAGCGTTTCGAAGCGGGCCATCAACGCCACTGGGTCGCCGTCATCCGGAGAATCACGGTGCCAAAGGCCGGGACGGCAAGCCGCCGCCGCAATCCCTTGTGCCTCCCCGGCTGAAAGGAGCCGGGGCCCCCGGCTGAACCATCGCAGCAAGCTGCGGCTGGAGAGCACTTCCACCCCATCAGGTTTTTCCTTCACATTTAGCTCGGCTGGGTCAACCACCACTATGAGAGGCGTCACTGCCACGGGCTGTCCGATTGCCTGGCTGAGGAGCTTGGCTGCCCGCTTTGCCTCAAACACGGAATCGCGGATGTGGGGCTGCCTGGCGCCGCTGACCATGAGTGTCCGGCCCGCAACCCAAACCTTTTTCCCGGAGTGGTTCTTTGTGTTCACCGTGAAGACACCGGTCGGGCCAATAACTATGTGGTCGATGTCCGACGTTCCCGCGCCCACCGGAACAGCATGCAGCACCGTGTATTCCGGACCCAATCCGGCCAGGACGCGCGCCACTTCGAGCTCGCCCAGGGCGCCCCGGTACCAGGATTTCGTTTCCCGGGACAGCGGGTCGACCCCAAAAAGGCGCCGCATGAAACCGCGGGGCGGAACAAGCGACTGCCCATCCAACAGTTCGGCGATGACTGACTGTGCGGGCATCCTGTCCCGCAGGTCTCCTGGCCCTGGCCGGCCGCTGCCTGATTCGCCTTCGACGCTGGGTGCCAATTGATTTCCCCTGCCCGGCGGGAAAAATGCCCGACTGCAGTGTCATGGCTTGGTCCGCCTGGTTCCATGACCCTACGGCACCCGGAGCGGGACGGCCAGCGCCTCCCGTTGCGTCAATACCGGCCGTCCCACAGGGCATTGAACCTCTCGCGCTCCACGTCCCGGCGCCACCGCCACAATTTGCACGGCTGGGTGGAACCGTGCCGGACTTCCAAGCAGTTCGGCGCAGCATAGGGTAGGCCGCAATCCGGGCAGCAGTCCGGTTCCCAGACGGCCGCATTGAACGTCACGCCGCGCTGAAGAAGGTGGCAGTCACCGTACACCCCCATCCCCAAGAGCCGCCGGTGCAGTTGCGTGGCCCTCGGTGCGTTGAACTTCTGATAGATGGCTGTCATTTCAAAGCCGGACTGCTTCAACAAGGACATGCCCCGCATGAGAAAGCAGATCAGGCACTCGTTGGGGTGGGGAACCATGAAGGTGCCGGTCAATTCCCTGAACACCTGCGCCACTTCATTATCTGTTCCACCTGGCCCAACAGCGCCCGGCCCGTAGTTGTCTTCCATGTACTTTTCCTTTCGACAATTCCACCCTCCCAACCCGGGGAGCATGGCAAAAGGGACCCATCCAAAATTGTGGGAAAGGTGCCAGCCAGCCCCGCCAGTGGAGGACTCAATGCCTGTCTTCACCGGTTTCAACGGTAAATTCAGCTCATGAGCAACGGCGATATTACGTTTCACACCCGCAAATGGGTCCGTCCCGAGGACCTCAACGCCAATGGCACCCTTTTTGGCGGGAGCCTGCTCCGCTGGATTGACGAGGAAGCGGCAATCTATGCGATCGTCCAGCTGGGCAACGGCCTGGCCGTGACGAAGTACATGTCGGAGATCAACTTTGTCTCCTCTGCCGTGCAGGGCGACCTCATCGAGATGGGCCTCACGGCCACCCATTTTGGCCGGACCTCACTGACCATGCGCGCCGAAGTGCGCAACATGTTTACCCGCGAGTCCATCCTGACCATCGAAAAGATCGTCTTCGTGAACCTCGGGGCGGATGGCAAGCCCGCCCCGCACGGCTATGACACCATCACGTACGATCGTGACAGGGTGCCCACCAAGCACCTGGAGCAGTTCCATCCCCAAGACTGAAGCCGCCCGGCCGGTTAGTGGTAACTTCCCCTCCGGAAGGCCCCCCTGCCGTCCCACAGTGCACAGGGGCTGACGGAGCCTGTGCCGACTCCGTGGCACGGTGGCTTGTCCTCCGGCTCCGACATCCCAAAGCCGTCGAAGTCGTCCCCATAGTCCTGAACGTTCCAGAGGGGCTCGTTGGCGCTGACAACATTCATGATGATTTCGCAGTCACAAAATCCTCCGCAGGCTTCCAGCTTTCGCAGTGTCCCCCGCGACCGGGGCGCCCGGATGTCCAAATATTGCTGGGCCCACTGGAAGCTGAAGCAGCCGTGGAGTTCCACCATTCGATACACATAACAAAATAAGCATTCATTCTCGAGGATGCGCGTCAGGTCGACGCCAAGCTCGGCAAGTTCACGCTGCACTTCGATCGGCAATTCAGATTCCATGGGTATTCCTTTCCATGGACCAATAATTGCCCGCACCATGGCCCTCCAACAGGCACCCCAGGGAAATTGTGGACAAGGGCTCCCCTGGCCCGCCTGTGCAGGGCCGAGGGGCCCACACGTCACCTGACCCGCGCCTCCTGGAACGCAACGATCCGCTCAAAACCCTCGCGGACGGCGTCGTACCCGGCGGCAAAACTCAGCCGCACAGCCCCCCGCCCGCCCACGGAATCAAAGTCCGGGCCCGGCACCACGGCAACCCCGGCGGACTCCAGGACGGCCGAACAATAGTCGAGGGAACTGGCGAAGCCGTCCATCGCGGAACCGAGGCCGGCGTAAAGGTAGAACGCGCCGTCGGCGGGCGCCACGTCGACCCAGCCCAGCCGCCCCATGTTCGCCAGCAGGTAATCCCGGGTGCGTGCAAACTCCGCAACGGCCCGCTCCGCCTCGGCATAAGACTGCCCGGTGAAAGCCTGGACGGCCGCCAGCTGGGCAGGAGCCGGCGGGCACAGCGCCACATTGCCGGCGAGCGCATCAACTACGTCTTTGAGGTCGTCCGGGACGATGGCCCAACCAAGCCGCCACCCCGTCATTCCCCAGTACTTAGAAAAGCTGGAGATCACCACGGATGTCCGGTCCAGCTCCCAGGCGCAGACGCCGCGGGGGTCGGGTGCACCCGGTTCCGGGTAGGTGATGCCGTGGTAGATTTCGTCGCTGATGAGCCGGGCAGAGTGGTCCGCGCACCAGGCGGCCAGTTTCGACAGCTCGGGCCGCGAGACCATGGTGCCGGTGGGGTTGGCGGGTGAGGCGAGCATGAGCCCGGCGAGCGGACCGTGTGCCCTGGCCGCGGCGTCGAGCAATTCCGGGGTGGGCTGGAACCTGGATTCAGGGCCGCAGTCCAGCTCAATGACCTCGATGCCCAGGGCCCTAAGGATGTTCTTGTAGGCGGGGTAGCCGGGGCGGGCCAGTGCCACGCGGTCGCCGGCGTTGAAGGCAGAGAGGAATGTCAGCAGGAACGCGCCGGAGGATCCCGTGGTCACGGCCACGTTGCGGGCCGGGATGTCCAGGCCGTACCAGCGCCGATAGTGCCCGGCGATGGCGTCCCGGAGCTCCGCGATGCCGAGGGCGGGCGTATACGTCAAGGGTGTGCCCGCGGCATGAACCGCCGCGGCCGCCGCAGAGACGTCCGACGGCGCTCCCCCGCCTGGTTCCCCCGCGCACAGTGAGATGACGTCCCTGCCCGCGGCCCGGAGCTCGGCCACGCGGGACAGGATGTCCATGACCTGGAACGGCGGGACCTTGGCCCGTGCGGCAACGGTCAGCGGACGGTTCATGGCAGGCTCCTGGCGTTCGACGGCGGCATGCGGCGGCCAAACGAAAGCGATGCCGCCCCCTCAAGCGTGCCACATGGACGCCACGGCGCTCCTTAGGAGAGCCCCTTGCCGATAATCGGGATTCCTGTCGTCGGGAAGGCGCTGGGGAAGATCGACGGCGAGGCCACAGGTGCCGGTTCAAGGGCCACCTTGGCGTCGTCGCCCGGGATGAGTTCGACGGTGGTGCCGCGCACGGCGACGGTGAGCGGGCCGGCGTCGTGCCCTCCGGCAAGGCTGAAGGTGATGGAGTCCTGGACCAGCACCACGGAGAGCAGCACGCCGCGGACCGTCAGCTTGAAGGACAGGCTGTCCCAGCCGGCAGGCAGGCGGGGGTCGAAGTGGAGCATGTCGGCCTGGTCGCGCATGCCGGCGAAGCCGCACACCAGCGAACTCCAGATCCCCCCTGCGGAGGCGATGTGCACCCCGTCAATCGTGTTGGCATGGGTGTTGTCCAGGTCGATGAACACGGCGTCGGTGAAGTGCTTCAGCGCGGTGTGGCCGTAGCCCACCTCGGCTGCCATGATGCCCTGCACACACGCGGACAGGGTGGAGTCGCCCGTGGTGATGGGGTCGTAGAAGTCAAAGGCGCGCTGCTTTTCCTCTGCCGTGAAGTCCTGCCACTGCAGGAACATGGCCAGCACGGTGTCCGCCTGCTTGAGGACCTGGTGGCGGTAGATGACCAGCGGGTGGAAGTGCAGCAGCAGCGGGTACTTCTCCCGCGGCGTGGCCCAGTCCCACGGCTCCAGGGTCATGAAGTCGGCGTCCTGGCTGAAAACGCCCAGGTGGGAATCGTACGGCAGGGCCATGCGCGCGGCGGCCTGCGCCCACACCTGCTGCTCGCGCTCCGTGACGTCCGGGCGGCCCTTGACGGCGGCCGCCTTGCGCAGGTTGAAGCGGGCCATGACGTTCGTGTAGAGGTTGTCATTGACCACGGCCGTGTATTCATCCGGGCCGGTCACGCCATGGATGTGGAACATGCCGTCCTTGCCGAAGAAGCCCAGCGACACCCACATGCGCGCCGTCTCAATGAGCAGGTCGTCGCCAATCTCCTGCTGGAAGGTGGGGTCCTCGGTGGCCCATTCGTAGCGGTTCGCGGCAAAGGCAATGGCGGAGGCAATGTGGAACTGTGCGGTGCCGGCCGCATAGTAGGCGCTGGCCTCCAGCCCGTTGATGGTCCGCCACGCAAAAAGGGCGCCGTCCACGCTGAGCTCGGCGGCGCGCCGCCGGGCGGTGGGCAGCATCTGGTGGCGGGATTCAAGCACCTGGCGCGCAGCCTGCGGATTGGTGTAAGTCAGGTACGGCAGGAGGTAGATTTCCTGGTCCCAGAAGTAGTGCCCCTCATAGCCGGAACCGGTGACGCCCTTGGCGGGGATGCCGGAGACGCCAGCCCGCGAGGTGGCCTGCGCCAGTTGGAACAGGTTCCAGCGGACAGCCTGCTGCAGTTCGGGCTCGCCGCCAATGACAATGTCGGCAGTGTCCCAATACTGCCGGTAGTGGGC
>Ga0157370_10002493_pt1 | contig 22184 bp, 20 predicted proteins | sample C35metaG_FD_113463 | JGI IMG/M metagenome (GOLD analysis project Ga0157370, IMG submission 113463) | Corn rhizosphere microbial communities from Kellogg Biological Station, Michigan, USA - C3-5 metaG | ecosystem: Host-associated > Plants > Roots > Rhizosphere > Soil | place: USA: Michigan...
ATGGATTTTACGTGCTGTTGTAGGCAAACGCTTAGATAAAGATGGAAAACTAAAACCTCATCGCCGTGATATTGGTCTTGGTCCCTACCCTGAAGTTTCTTTAGCTGAAGCACGAGCAAAAGCCACTGAATTAAGATTGCAAATCCGAAACGGGATTGACCCTATTCAGCATAAACAGGAACAACGCGAGGCTTTACTTCTTCACCAACAGCGTGAGAAGACTTTTCGTGAATGCGCCCAGATCGTAATTGAGAAGAAAACTCTTGAGCTTAAAAATGAGAAACATATCTCGCAGTGGTCATCTACTTTAGAAACCTATATCTATCCTGTTATAGGGGATCGCGTGATTGGGTCTATTACAAAAACAGATATTGTTACAGCACTTGAGCCTATCTGGGTAGAAATACATGAAACTGCAAAACGTGTTCGTGGTCGAATAGAAACTATTTTCGATTATGCTAAGGCTATGGAATATTTTGTTGGAGATAATCCAGCAACATGGAAAGGTAACCTTGAGCCCATTCTTGGAAATTTAAAGCAAGAATCTAGGCCTCATCCATCATTACCCTATATGCAAGTGGCTGGTTTCATCCATGACTTAAGACAACGAATTGGAATTTCTCCCAAAGCATTAGAATTTGCCATATTAACGGCTTGTCGTTCAGGTGAGGTATTTGGCGCATTATGGAAAGAAATCGACTTTAAAAATAAAATCTGGATTATTCCAAAAGAACGAATGAAAGCTGATAAGGAACATAGAGTTCCTTTATCAGAAGCAGCAATTAGATTACTTGAACAACTTTATCAAGGAACTCACCCTCAACCAGATGACTTTATTTTCCCTGCTCCACGTGGTGGTATGTTGTCAGATATGTCTTTAACTACTTTAATTAAACGAATGCATGACAAGAAATTAAAAGAAGATAATATTGGCTATATTGATCCTAAGCAAAATCGAGTGATCACGACACATGGTTTCCGTTCAACTTTCCGTGATTGGTCAGCCGATAAAACAGATTATCCTCGTGAAGTCTGTGAACATGTCTTAGCACACAAATTACCAGATGAAGTTGAGGCTGCTTATTTACGTGGAGCTTACCTAGAAAAACGTAAAAGATTAATGGATGATTGGGCTGAGTTCTGTAATACCTAGCAGAAACTACATAATCTCAGTCTCCTACCTAATAAAGCGGGAAGCTAGTTTAGTTTAGAGTACTCAAGATATCAAAAGCTACTCTTCTACTGTAGTAGTTCTTATGACACTTAAATTACAAATATCCTCAAATAGCATTATCTAAATACAAAAAATGGTTAGTAAGAGCTTCTTTTGCATGAATTGGATCAATACCTAGACCAATGAAGAAGTGATGTAGTAGAGGTACTAGTACTTTGGGAACACTTTTTTCTTTAGTAAAAATATCTCCAAATTCAAATAAAGAATAACCATGCACAATTACCCACCATTCATTAGCAATATAAAATGCATTTTCTGCCTTGATCACTTCATCTTTGATTAACCGTTCTATGGTCTTAACTACTATATCAAGTGTATATATACCTGATTTTAAATTCTCTTTTTCTGAAGTTTTCAATTCACCTAAGCTTGTTATTCCAAACATACACTTATATAAGGCTGGATGTTTGTTTGCAAAATTGAGATATCCTGTTGTTATATAGAGGAGATCAGCCAAAGCATTTTCTGAAGACTGAACCAATCTGACATCGTCCCAAAGCAAACTAAATCCATAAGCTATTAACTCATTACCCAACTTATTTATTGACCCGAAGTTCGTATATACCGCCATTGTGCTTGTATTTGCAGCAGTTGCAATTTTTCGAGTTGTAAGACCATTAACGCCGTCTTTCACGAGCAGCGAAGCTGCTGCACTTAAAAGTTTAGCCTTCATTTCAGATTCAGTTAGTGCAGTATTCATATATTTCCATTCTTGTATAACAATCCATATAACAGTTGTTATAACACATGTTATATTAGCTTTATCTTAAATCAATTAAGGTATCAGTTAATGAGTCTACCATCTAAACAAATTCTTTCAAAAATAGCTTGGCTGTTAATAGCAAGCTACTGCGTGCTTTATGCCCCAATGGCGATTGAATATTTTTTCCATTTCTTTAATAACGATGCGCCCTATCTTTGGCTTAAATTTTTTACCAAAGTTGTTGGTGAGCAACACACATTAGGAGAAGGTTCCGCGGAGGTAGTGCAGCATCAGATTTACTTACAACATAGAGTATCTATGCTGTTCCATTCAGCAATGGGAGGGACTGCTATTCTCCTTGCCTCGCTCCAGTTTTATGCCCCATTCCGTAGAAAGCATCCGAATATACATCAGAAAATCGGAAAAGTATTTTTTGTGGTTGTCGTTATTTCGATGATTGGCAGCATTACATTTTTGATAAAAGCTGGGCCAAATAATATGTTTAATGGCTTACCTTTTTATTTACAATTATGGTTGTTAGCAATTGGAACTTTAAGTTCACTTATCCTAGGTTCAATAGCTATTATTAAGAAACAAAAAAGAATGCATCAAGTAGCAATGATTTATTGTTTTGCACTTCTTCTTTCCGCACCAGTATTAAGAGCTGAGTGGTTAATTATTGCTAATATTTTTGATGGGATAACTCAACAAACTTCTAATTTATTTAGTAGCGTGATATTTGGCTATTTAGTTGTACCTTGTGCTATTTTTGCTACACGTCTGACAGATCAAAGAAAATTTCTACAACATACAAAAATTAATCCATTGAAAATTAAAGATATATCAATTATTTCATCTGGTGCAATAGCATTCATTCTTATCATTCTAAAGTATCAGTCAAGCATTAACTCAATTACCAACTATACTATATGTTTACTGATTTTATTTTTTGTGACATTGTTAAGCCACCTAATATTCTATAGTTCATCTCTTCGAGCAAGAAATGGAATTGCAATTAAAGAATGGCGAATCCATTTTTTAACTTATTTTTTTGCACCCATAGTATTTTTGATTGTTTGGGAGTTCCTAAGTAGTTTTACAGATAATTATGAAGCATTTGTAGCAAGTGGCTTTACTGTTCCTGCTATTGTATTCTCATTGGGATATTTGGTAATGGCCATCACTCGGAAAATAAAAAATTAAAGTATTGAAATGCAAACCCTACTCAGAGGGCTTGCATAAGAATTGCAACATTTACATTCGCATTAATCCAATGAGCTGCGCATTCTGCAAATATGATGCACAGAAAGATGATAAATTTCACGGTGAAATACTGTTAACAATCTAGATATAGAAAAGCACCCTCCAAGTTAGACTGAATGTGTCCAACTTTCGGGGTGCAGTTCATAGATGGCGGTTTTATATTGAGAAAATTTAAGTATTTTCTTTAATGAAACTGAGCAAATGATTCGCAAAAATTTCAGGTTGCTCTTCAGGAATAAAATGTCCACAATTTTCAATCTTAATGCCTTGAACAATATTCTTAGAAAAGTTTTTTAATGGTGTAGCCATATCAGGAATGGAACCTTGATCAGAGCTGACTGCTAATAAAGGCATTGATATTTTTGTATATTGCATGTGTTGTTTATTCTGAAGAGCCGACTGCTCTACGGAACGATAGAACTGCATTGCTGCTCTAAAGCTTCCAGACTTAGAAAAAATTCTTAGATACTCTTCCATATCTTTTTCTTCGAAAATAAAAGGATTTGCTGCTTTCTTCCTTAAAAACCAATCTAAATATATAGCTTCTTTACCTTGAATTAGAGTTTCAGCAAGATCCGGAACCATATGAAATGAGAAGTGCCAAGTTTTCCATGCCTTATCAAGAGTTACAGGTAATGCCTCAGGAAGTGTTACTCCTGGAATACCCGCATCTAATAAGCATAAGGACTGTACTGTTTCTGGAAAATTGTTAGCATAGGAAAAAGCCACCCATGCACCAATATCATGGCCAACTAGATGAATTTTTTTAATATCTAATAAATCTAAGAATTTATTAAGTCTTAAAGAAATAGTATCAGTATCATAACCGCCAACAGGATAATCCGTATCTCCCTGCCCCGGAAGATCAACAGCAATTACTGAGTAATCATCCGATAGAAGAGGAATTACCTTTCTCCATGCATAACTACTTTGAGGAAACCCAGCTAGCAAAAGAATTGTATCTGGATTAGCTTCATTGGCAGTTAAATAGTGATAGCGTATTCCATCAACAGTAGAAAAATTACGATTTAATATATACACAGTCATTCTCCAAGGCTTATTTAGGGAACAATGATTTCCTAAATGGTGAAATTTTTTAGTTAAACAATTTCATAATCAATGAAACTATAGAGGCGTGAGGACTTGTTGATGATGTTTTTCCTGCGACTCTAATTCCTAAAACAAGGCAAAGTAATAGTGAAGTGGCCTGATCAACATCCAACTCCTGATTAATAGAGCCATCAGCTTTACCCTCTTCAATAAGTTTTCTGATATTTGATAAATTTTTATTTAAAGCAAATTCTATTGCTTTAGTCAGCTCTTGATTTAGTACTTCGATTTCAAGCGCACTACCAACCACAAGACAACCCTTTTTACCTTCTAAGTCTTTAACAGAATCAATATAAAAATTTAATAAATTATGAATTTTTTCATAACCTGAATTCGCATGGCTTAAATAGCGATTTAATTCATTTTGTCGCAGTAGAAGATAACGATTGAATACTTGATAGAAAAGATTATGCTTATCTCCAAATGCTTTATAAATACTACCTACGGTTAAATTCATAGCTTTACTTAAGTCAGATATGCTTGTTGCATGGAACCCTTGACGGCGGAATATATCGATTGCTTTATCTAAAGCATTATCAAGATCAAATTCTCTTGGTCTTCCCCTACTCATATTTTCTATATTCATTGGTTAAGTACCACATAGGAAACAAACATTTCCTATATAGTAAATTAAGTTCTACTTAAAAGCTATAAAATTGGAAACTTCATTTTCCCATTGATAAAGAAATGAAATAGGTTGGTCATACATACTTTAATAAAATTATAGGGTCAGTTAGGTTTTTTCGTTAAAAAGCGTGAATGGGCTAACTGACAACCAACTATTTCCTTATATCTCTGCTTATGACCTGATTCTTGATGTGATTATTTTTTTATAAAGTTATTATTCCATGGATTTAAGTCGTCACTCTATTAAACTTCTCTTGGCTCGAATTGTGCTCACAGATTTCGGTATGGTACTGACCTTGCATAATGTTTAGTACTCACACCTAACTTTTTTCCGTCTTTACCACGTTTGACCAAATAAGTTCTAAGTACCCTTAAATTAGAGAACTCTTTTAAAATTATATCTGGCTATCCTACCTTACCTTGTTAATTCAAGAAATATAAAGCACGTTGTAAAACGTGTTTTTGACAATTCTGCTGATCATGGTGCTGAAAACCAATATGGTATTATTGAAATCTTTAGCACATGCTAACAACTTAACGGGGAATAGGTGACTTTACCATTTTTTGGTCAAAGCAATTTATCTTAAAAATATTAGATAACCCCACCTTTTCACCAAGCAAATGCTATTTCTTTTGCTATTGCTCAAGAGTTTTTAAATATTGATGTTAACGATTATTCACATAACTTTCTTTACATTTAAACAACTCGTCAAAATATTATTGAATATTAACTTCCCTTCTCTCCAAGTATAAAAAACCGACTCTGCAAAGTCGGTTGTAGTAAGAATCAATTAAGATTATTTAGTTAAAGCATAATATGCTAAAACATTAATCAATATTTTTAATGTTCTTTCTTTTCTTTCCTTCATGAATTTTTTTTATCCTTACCATATATCATTAGATTACATATGAGTTGAATATTGTGCCGGATGACCTTTTAAGCCTTTCTCCACTAACCTATTAATTGCCACTAGTCCAATTTTTGAAGCAATATTAGCAACTGGTTTTATCCTATAGATTTGACTAATTGTTCTAATTAATGCAGCACTTGTTTTTACACCAGCATCAAGTATAGGTTGCTTAGGAAGTCCTAAATCATCTGCTGTGCTTTTATCCCCTTTATGTCCTGGGGAAAGTGATAAAGATAGTAAATATCGTCCTAAAGCTGTATGTACTTTTGCAGAGAGAACACCGGCTGTCATTTGACCAAGCCCAGCATAAACATAACTCGTATATTCCCTTGACTCATCTGAAGGTGCATAAAAAAGTTCTGACATTCGTCTAGATAAATGTCTTTGATCTTCCAGATCACGTAAAATTAATTCTGGAGGTGATCCGAGTAATTTCGAGGTCCATTGCCACATTCTAACGGCACTATCCGCTTCTTCATCCGTTGCATAACCAAAGGCGCGTGTTACGGCTGTACGTAAATCTCCAAATAAGGTTGGACCAATTCCTGTACCTATTGCAGAAACAGGAGAGCTAGGTCTTGGAGGATTGTCCCATTTACCACGAGATAAAACACCCATTCTCACCATACTATGCATTATTCTTATTCGTACCCACATCTCCCATTGTTTACCCCCTGGCTTCATACCCTCCACATCCAACACACCAATAAATCCCGTTGCTGTTTCCCATGCCCTCCGTTCAAAATCTCCATCACGACCTAAACGTCCAGTAAGAAAAAAAACCCGAGGAATATTTGGATCCACGCTTGTATATGGCAAAGCTGAATGTAAACCCAATATTAATCCCAAAGGATTACGGGCCATCATGGCTGCACCCGCTCTAGTATCTTCAAAATCAAACCATGAAGGGATATGTTCAACATCCTTAAAGAATCGTATAGCATCGTCATTGCCTTGTGCTTGAAGTGTACGAGCTGCAGCTAAGAAATCCCGTTCTGTACGTGGGGAATTGCGCAATGCTTGTACCAAAGCCTCTGCAATAGGATCACCAATATAGTCCCATGCTTCAAGATCTACATCCTTCCAAGATACATCTACCTCACGTGCAGGTATCTGAGCTAAAGCCAGACAATTTGCAATGCGATCTTCCAAACTACCTGAAAATTTTGAGTTATTTACATTCATTTCGCTGTATAACCTGAGTATCTTCTGGATTCATCTCAGTAATATATGAAAATAAAATCATTGCATGTGATAGTTTTTTAGGACAATATTCTTGTCATAAACGGACAAAAGAAGAATCACCCAAGTGAAAATAGGTCCTTATGATATATATCAACCAGTCGTGCCAGTTGTCTATCCTCTATGTCTATTAAAATTAGTACAAAGATATGGAATATCTACTGAGGATGCTCTACTTAATGTTGGATATAGTGAAACTGAGTTGAATCAACCTGGAATACGAGTAACAACAGAACAGTGGGCAACACAAACCTTAAGAGCTATAGAGCTATGTGGTGATATAGGCTTAGGTATAGAACTAGGTTTACAAATGCGAATGTCATCTCATGGTTTACTTGGGTTTGCAATTATGACCGCGCCAACTGTAAAACATGCTTTGAAACTTTTAGAAAATTTCTTTCGTACTAGAGTCTTACACTATCAATTAGTATACAAAGAAGAAAATAATATGGTTATATTAGAGGTTCAACCACTTATAGCCATTCCACCATTATTACATCGCTTTTATGTAGAAAGCTTTTTTGTGAATTTATCTTATATCTCTCAATTAACCAGTAATCCTATTGAAGATATAACTTTTCATTTTCCTTGGTCAAAACCAGAATATTATGATAAGTTTAGTCGTGAATTACCAGCTTCAAAATTTAACAAACCTATCAGTCAAATACTCTTTCCAAGTAGCTATATTGATAATAAATTGAATTTTGCTGATGAAACTTCTTATTATCAAGCTACTGAAATTGTAGAACGCGAATATCTTTCATTATTAGGTGATCAAAAAGATTTGATTACTCAAGTACGTGAAAAGTTAGTGCTTGATATAAATGGATATCCTCAAATTAATGAGATTGCTGAGCACTTACATATGTCTGAGCGCACTTTACGTAGAAAACTTGTTGATGCTGGAACAGGTTTCCAATGTTTACTTGACGAAGTACGCTACTGTGACAGCAAAAAGATGCTTTCTGACTCCAATCTAGATATTCAAGCTATTGCGATTAAACTCGGATTTCAGGATCCTGCTAACTTTACTAGAGCTTTTAAAAAATGGGGTGATCAAACTCCTATACAGTATAGAAAACAAGTTCTTCTAAAAAATAATTAGTAAATATCATCTTTGGCTTGTTTAGTTACCTTACCACTTATGTAATCATCTTGCCTTTGCTTGTCAATAAAGTTAAAGATCCACCACACAGCCCAGTTGCAAATACTATATAAAAGAGATGAACATGGCATATGAGTCATGACTCATAAAAACTGTAGCGACTAATAACGCACCTGCTAAGGTAATGATGATTGGTTGCACGACCTTCTTCCTACTTTCGGCCCTTCTACTTTTTCTAATTATTCTTTTTGTTCAATTATAAAGATTCACTAAGTACGAAAATCAATTCGCTATAGGCTTTATTTGCAATTATTCTTCAAGTGCTTAGAGGACTGACTTGATGCAATTTATTCTAAGCAGCAAAAGCAAAAATTTATAAATCAATGAATTAAATATGAAATAACTTACTTCAAAATATTTTAATTATTCTTCAAAAATAAAAGTATACCCTATCTTTATTTATATATTTATAAACAATTTAATGGGGAGTCACAAAATGATATATTTTACTATGCTTTTTTATTCTTCTTTTCAAAACTAAGTGTAGTCAGCTTAAGTCTTGACTTTTATCATAACGATATATTTTTGACTGTAACTGGTATGCTATTTATTTTTGACTTACTTAATAATCAAAGAAACTCGCAAAGAGCCTTTTGACAAACATTAGCAATGTCGGAGAAGCCAAACCTAGCAGCTTTAATTTTCCCCATGTACATTTGTAAAGCAAGAAGCCCACTCAAACGAGCGGGCTTCCTACTGTATTTCAGGACTAAGCTATATTTATAATTTTCAAAATACTTTATTAATTTATTTAAACCCACTCATTTAGTCAAGAATAAAATTAATAAATTACAATAATTTATACTATTTTATATGAAAAATAACACAAAAATAAATTTCTACAATAAAAAAACCCACTTCTACTTCTCAATAAGAAATGGGTTAGTGAACATCCACTTAGTCCTGAAATACAAACAAGAACATAGGAGTAACTATATTCACATTTGCACAATAATAGTCCCACACAGTAATATATATTTCAATATTTTATTTTAAACATGTGTTAAAAAAGTCCACGCCTTCTTAAAAAGTTAAATAGATAAATTATTTCTCTATATCTGGCATTGAAATACAAATAAATAAAAATTAATTATTTTTCAAAAAGATATGACAAAAAATTGCTTCAATCCCACAAATCACCAATTAAATAATTTTCTACTTAAAACTCATTTTTTACCATTTATTAATGGTAAAATTGATTAAATTTGAAATGTAAAAAATTATGTATATCTAACAAAATTTCATCATTAGTATCTACGGAAGGCTTGATAGATCAATTGATTAAATCAATTTCTAGCAATAGGTTCAGGTTATTCTAAGCTGCTTTGACTCGATCTGGACGAAATTCCTCAGTAACCACTTCTCCAGGATAAATACTTCAATAATCTTTCGCATTAGTCATCGATAAATAGAAAAGGTATGTTTTCTATGAGTTTATTAAGTGATTCAAAAGTTAAACTAAGATTACCCCTGAATTAAAAAAAATTGAAATGGAAGGGCAAAAGTTACCCCAACTTAGTCCTTATCATTTACTAGATCATAAAAAATAATTATCTGACCTCCTAACCGTTGCAATTCAATGGTTGAATTCATCTCAATTTAAGGAAATTAAATATTCTCATTTAGCAGAACAACTCGGATATGAAACAGCTGAATTTTTTTTAGATTGGGTACAAGGAAAACAAGAACCTACTTTTTCAGAGCTTAGAAAAATTGCTCAGTTTTTAGGGGTCAATCAAGATTGGTTATTACATGGCGATGGATATCCAACATCACATACGTTTTTTTTGAGGTATTTGGAAATCCTGAAATTGATATTCCAGAACTGTTTCAAACGGAAGGAATATCTGACCATGAAATTTTTATGAGTAAAGTTAAAAAGATTCACTTTATAAGGAATATCTCTCTTGAAGGCGAGCTAGTGATTGTCCGAGAGTATAAGAATGAGAAAGTTGATGTACTAGAAACACGTGCCCATATTTCTACTGAAATTGGAGATGGCGGGCGAAGAATGCTGCAAAATTTTGCCTGTTTGTGGGCTCATCTTTATGATAGTCCTCACCGTAATTCAGTACATAGTTATTTAATGAAGAATGAAAAATTTAATGAGCTTCGTAAATTATACACACACCCTTTAGCTCTCCTTCGTCATACTCAACCATCTTATTGGTGGTAGGAAATTTGGAGAAAGCAACCAAGTGCCCATACCGCACAATTATATGAAGACCAATGGTCAGACTGGTTATCTACTGTTCATGTCGCCAGTGAAGGAGTTAAGGATACGAATCCGTAATTTTGATCAATAAGAAGTAAAAATTTCAGTGTTTATCAAATGGTTCTTAAGAAATACTATTGTTTAGCAGCGTGGTTGAACTAGTATTAAAGTAATTCCATTGGTAGATTTTTTTCTCAATTACCTGAAAAAAATTTAATTTAAATAATGATCTTGTTGGATATTTTTTATATAAGCATAGCTTTGTTACATAAATTTTTCATAATCATATGATTTTAAAGACTCTAATCACCTCCAACCTAAAATTAACCATTTAAAATCAATCTCTTACATTTTTATACAACAAAACCACTTTTAATTATTTAGTTGAACTATGATTATTTGTAATTTTTTTTAAATAATATTTCCCTAATTTATGAGCTTCATGAATTTTTCCATTTGATAAAATTAATAAAGAGTTTAACTATGACAAATACTAATTTTGATGTAGCAGTTATCGGTGCAGGTCCTGCTGGTTTAGCAACAATACAAGCTTTAAATAATTCTGGAAAGAAAATAGCACTCATTGATTCTGGTGCATCTATACGTAACAGAAATAGGCTCTTACACGAAGAAATGACACACGGACATGGAGGAGCGGGCTTATTTTCAGATGGTAAGTTTTCATTCTTTCCTTCCGCAACGGCACTTTGGTCATTACCTAATACCGATGCATTAAAAGAAGCATACTCATGGACTTGCGATGTTCTTGAGAATAAAGGCTTAAAAACTCCTCCATTCCCAGAAGATCCCACAGCCTTTACTGTTGAAAAAGGAGCGTGGGTACTTAAAGATTATCCATCCGATTATATTTCACTTGATGACCGTATCTCATTAACTCAAGAGCTTGTTGAGTCTAGTGATGCACATGTATTTGAACGCAATTTAGTTGAAGAAGTTTATTATCAACCTGAAGAAGATAATTTCTCATTGACACTTAACAATGCTCAAAATGAGCAAAAACAAAAGATCAAAGCGAAACGTGTAGTATTTGCTACAGGACGATTTGGACCATTAGATCTATTAAAAACGATTGCGAATGAACATAATTTCCATCGTTTAGAAGTAGGTTTTCGCATCGAGCAACCCTCAAAAAAATCATTTTTTAAAGACATGAAGCAATTGGATCCTAAATTACGTTTTCAAGACCGTGATGAACTTGTTGAATGGCGTACTTTCTGTGCATGCAGAAATGGTGAAACTGTGTTGACGAATACCTTAGGCTTATGGACTGTTTCTGGACATTCCGATTGTCCTGATACTGGTTTTTCAAATGTCGGATTTAATACACGAATCTTAGATGAAGACACAGCAGCAAGAACAATGCCTTCGGTGATCAAAGCTATGGGAAATAAGGAGAATCATTTTAAAGTTTCCCTTAAAAACCTACTCAATAATGAGCCTGATGAGGTTGAACACCTAACAAGGATTTATAGCACAGAGTTATTAGAACACATGTTATATGGTGTGAAAAAACTAGCTGAATCATTCCCTGAAATTTTAGATGAAGATACACATTTAATTGGACCTACTCTTGAGGGAATAGGCTGGTATCCTAAATTGACCCCGAATTTACAGTTAAAAGATACTCCATCGTGGGTTATCGGGGATGCATGTGGTCTTTTTCGGGGTATTGTCGCCGCAATGATTAGCGGACATTATGTTGGTTCTGCGCTTCTCTCAGAAACCCAGTAATATTATGTTTTATTTAATCAGGACTTAAATAGTGAGCAATAACGAAAAATCCACTCCAATCGTTGGTGTTGGTGTAATGATTATTGATGAGTCAGGTCATATTCTTTTAGGTTCACGTGTTAAAGTAGGGGAAACACCTTCATGGTGTTTTCCCGGTGGAAAAGTTGAACCATATGAAAGTTTAGAGCAATCAGCATCTCGTGAAGTGCTAGAAGAAACAGGTTTAAAGCTACTAGAAAGTGAGCTTCATCCCTACGTACTACTCATTAATCAAGATCAACCTCAAATTAATTCAACAGCGGGTTTGTTTTACAAATTGAATGACCCTACTTTAAAAAATGATATCACTGTGACTGAGCCTGATATTTTCAAGGAATGGGCATGGTTTCCATTGTCTAAACTTCCTGAAAACTTATTCCCAGCTTCAGCCGCAATGATAAATATATGGAAAGAAACAACCTTGCCTAAGGGATGGCTTTCATATCCAATCACACTAAAAGGATGATAAATGCTACATGTTTTTGATATGGACGGTACTCTATTGAGAGGTACTACTGCTAGTTTAGAAATCTCAAAACATCAATCATGCTTGCAGCAGATTGAAGATTTAGAAAAGCAATTTGATAAGGGTTTTTTAACAACTAAAGTTTTCGCACAAGAAGTATATAAACTTTGGTCAGCACTAAATGAAACTGCTGTTGAAAGCATTTTTGAAAATAGTCCGTGGATCCATGATATCGAAAGAGTAATGTTAGATATTCGAGAAAAAGGTGAGCATAGTATTGTAATTACTATGTCACCAAACTTTTTTGCGGATAGGCTGAGAAAATTCGGTGTTGCAGAAGTATATTCGTCCATATTCCCACCACTTCCCTTCAACGATCCTATTGATGTATCTAAAATTTTAACACCAAATGATAAAGTCACAATCACACAAAAAATATTAGAGCATTTAAATCTCAAAACTACTGAATGTATTGCATATGGTGATTCAGGATCAGACATACCACTATTTAAATATGTTAAAAACAACATATCCATCAATGGTACAAAAAGTTTAATTTCTCTCGCACAGGAAAATTACATTGGTAATAGTTTGTTTGAGGCTTATCAAATATCTAGAGAAAAATACATCCAGAGGTTATAAAAATGAAATATATAAGAATGAATTCAAGTCAGATTAGATATTCAACTTTATACAAGGTCAATCCTCAATCCGTCTTAAACAATTTGACTGTGACCTTAAAAATTGAAGGACTGTTGGACTTAGACTTATTTTCAGCATCAATTCAAGAAGTCATAAAAAATAGGTCATTACTCAACTCATTCTGTGATCTGAAAGACTTCAAATATGTAGTAATCCCCGATCTAAACCACGAAACTAGAATCAATATACTTAATATTCCAATTACACAGGATCATAAGCTATTTGTAATTGAGCATGCAAAAAAACAAAATGATTTATCTTTTGATGTAGAAAATGAGTCCCTATATAGGATCTCTATTTTTAAACAAGCAGATAATCTTCACTATCTTACACTCACTATCATTCATACGATTGCAGATGGTATTGCGATAAGTTACTTCATCAAAGATGTATTCACTCAATATGAAAAAGCGCTGCACTCACAAGATGACATAAAACTAGTAGAAGATGATTTCTCTCTCTATGCGGAGGATGAAGTTAAGATATCTCACTACAATGATAAAGCCTCATGGTGGGGCGATTATTTTTCTGGAAACAAACTAAACTTTCATGAAATCAATAATTTCAGTGATATCGGGCATCTAAATCATCATTTCATTGTACTAAGTCCATTTTCACTTAATATGTTTTCATCTAAGTTAATCGAATTCCTAGTGAAAGCCGATTCAAATTACAAACTAGCTATAGATCAGAAATATTATGTCAAAGAGGTTTTAGGCAATCGCCCCAAAAATATTCAGCATTTGAATTGCTATATTGACCTTATTCCATATGTCATTGATATGAGTAATACTTATACTCCACTAATAGATACCATTATCAATAACAGAAAAGCTGTCAAAGAAAAAAAAATACCTTATTGGAACATTGTTGAAAGTGTTTCGAATTCGCTTTATGGACATTCCTATGGTTTAGCCAATATCGAGATTAATGTCCGATTCCTTGAATTTGGTCCTAAATTTGGAGATCTAGATTTGACAACAAGTATAGTAAAAGAGGCTGTATTCCAAACAGGCGGAATCATGTCAGACATTTGCTTAATTGTAGATTGCTTCGATAAAAGAAATGGTGATATCTCACTTTATTACAATAAAAGTCGGATACAGGATGCTGAAATTCATCAGATATTCAACCAGATGATCACACTAATGAAAGACGATTTTTTTATTCAAAATAATATTAATTTTCAATAATTAGGAAATTGTTATGAATGCCTTAACTGAAGAAATAAATATCTTATTTACTGAGAGTGAAATCCAATGTCGGATTAAAGAAATATCATCGAGCCTTAATCAAACATATGCTAATAATGAGAATATTGTTGTTATAGGGGTCATGAGTGGCGCAATAAATTTCACGATTGATTTAGCAAAGGAGTTAAACTATCAAATTATAATGGATTGGATTAGCATTTCATCTTATCGTAAGGGTGACACCCAAGGTGAATTACTTTTGCTAAAAGATATTGAGATTGATATTGAAAATAAACATTTAATTGTTGTTGAGGATATTCTTGATTCAGGAAGAACGCTTAATTTCATTAATGATCTACTAAAAGCACGCAAACCAAAATCGATAAAATTTTGTGTTTTACTGAATAAAGTTGGGGAACAAAAAGTACCTTTTACTCCAGACTATATTGGGTTTAACGTGAATGATGTTCATTGGGTAGGTGGTTATGGTATTGACTTCAACCAACGATACAGAAACTTGAGAGACATTTATAAAATTCATATTACTTCCACGTCCTAAAGGTGTCAAATAATTTTTTATGAATATTAGATGGGCTATTAATTATATTTGTTTGTTCAAAAAAAGAAGAATCCGTGTCCAGTACTAAGCCCCTTATCTATAAGTAAAAAATCTGATATATTTTGTAAACTTGGATAACTTATATGACATGGGCAACAACAGAGCTGGGCGATTGAATTAGAGGATCAAGACGGACGTTTCGTCTATGTGAATTTTTTAGACAAAGCCAAATCATGAATCTAGTATTGCACAACTAGCGCATAATAAACACACAGTAAAGCTTATTGTCGACTGTTAGAAAACCCATACCTCGATAAAAATATTTTAAAGCCTATGCTACCATTCTCTGTATTTAAGATAACACCGAACTTGATTATAGCAGTAAGTCAAGCATCAAAGGACTTAAGAGACTCAATTATGAAGCCCGAAAAGGTATGTATGTTCACCCTAAATTAATGATTAGTACAACAAGTGTACTACAGTGTATACAGACTTGTGGTTATTCGTAAGAAAACTCAAAGATGAACCTGACATTAAAGAAAATATAGACTGGAAAGAAAGAATTGGGGGAGCATTCAATTTCAGATTCCTAGTGAACATAGCAAAGACAATTGTCATGTCCCACAACAGGTTTGGTACAAGGCATGCAGCTTAAAAACGGATCATTGAGTAACGATCGTAATTGCTAAAGAAAACATACATCCACGTGCTGGTCGTCAGGCGGTAATATGGCGATTATTGACCAATCGCTTGGTTGTTAATCTGGATGAGAAGATTTCATCAGTTGATCGTATTATTGCTTGAAACAATGGTCGTACTGTGAGTAATCAAATGTTTTATTCTTTGTGATAGATATTAGAATCTATGTATCAATATTTTAATAATCAATATCTGTATGTGGCTGGTCTTAAATAAGCTCCATTCTTTATCCATTGTAATTTAGGTGGTATAGCACGAACAGGAATAGGCGGTACGGTACGAATAGGAATGAATGGTACGTTTATGGAGGAATATGCACCTTCTGGAATAAAGTTCCTTCATATTCCATTAATACACTGAAATGTTTATATATTGCGCCATGAGCAAACCAAGAAATTGCTTTTGTAGGTTTAAGACGGATCTCAACTTGCAAGTCTTCTCTATTTGTCACTAAAAAGTACTCGTCTCCATCCTCATAAAGTATGGATTGATCATCAAAATTCACAGCAAAGGGGTTTTGGGTAAATTTAATATCATCTTGTACAGAGTACGTTTTGTAAGCCTCTTGTGTGGTAGACAATGCCGTTCCGTGTACTAGAGAACCCGTGTCGCCTTTACCTCTAGAAGACATCTGATATTCCATGTCAGTTATCGTAAACCCAACATAGCCTATTACTGAAGCCCAAGATAAGTAGCGGAAAGGTTCAGGCAAGTCAGGAATCATGACTCCATAATGAGTACTACCATAGCGTTTATAGCTTACATGAGGGCTAAGTTCATACTCGCGTGGTAACTGTTATTGTCTTTCTGGCTTAACTGCCCCAAATAAAGTACTCGATACTTTAGCTATCTTATGATGTACTTTTTCGCTAATCCCTGAAGGAGTACGATTACTTTTCACTTGCATGGTTGACCTAAACTATTTTTTTGTTTTGATAATTCATTTTTATAAATTCCACTAGAAGTGTACATATCATTTTGACAATTCTTATTGTCAAATTAGGACATCTAGATAGGTGCACTAATGCTTTAAAAAGTCTCTTATCCCCCTCTGATTTTAAAACTACTTTCTTCTACAGAGTCTCAGAAATAGCTATACATCTAACTCATTTTCTAAGGAGTTTATTTAATAGCTATCCACACCAGCAGTCACTTCGAAAGCTACTAATTTAAAAAATTTTGACTATTATTAAAACTCCATCCCTATCCAAAATTAATTATTTGATAATTTCAATATTTTAAAAACTGAAAATTATAAGCACTATTAATTTATGACTTTTTATCTTTAAGAATTAGGGGTATAAATATTAATACAATTTTTTAATTTTACGTGGCTAATGGAAAATTATAAAAGCTCATGTCAAGACTGCGCTTTACGAATTGCATGTTTTCCGTCAAACGTAAACGTAGCTGAACTTCCTCAACTCGATGCCATTATTGAGAAAGGTCAAATTATTCCCAACCAAAGTGCAATATTCCATCAATATGAAACTTCTCCGCATATTTATGCGGTTCGCTCTGGGGCCGTCAAAACAACTATTAGCTTGGGTGATAAGAGAGAGCAAATCATTGATTTCTTTTTACCTGGGGATATTATTGGTATCGAAAATATTGGAACCGATATCTATAATAATAATGCTTATGCAACTCAAAAAACTTCAATATGTGCTATTTCTACGGAAAATTTAAAAACGATTTCTAGTCAAGTACATGGATTACAAGAGTATTTCCTGAAACTCGCAGCAAAACAAATCCAAGATGATCAAAAAAAATGTTATTACTCAATCAACTCAATGCATCCGAGCGAGTTGCAATGTTTCTTTTATCATTAGCAGCTCGTTACAAGGCAAAGCAATTATCTGACAAATTAATTGATCTACCGATGAGTAAAGGTGATATTAGTAATTATCTAGGTATTACCGCCGAAACGCTTAGCCGAGTCTTGTCCCAACTAAAAAAAGAGCAAATTATTGCTGTTGATGGGAGACTAATCACTATTCTTGATGATGAGTATTTGCAAAATATACTTAACAATACAGTGCCATAAAGTAAAAAGGACATATTTTAATGCCCTTTTAAAACTATCTATTTACGCAGAAGCTCTATCTTTATACTTCTTTAATAATGCTTGACGCTTTGAAGGCAAAATATTGATCTTATTCCAGTCCCCCTGATAATGATCCAACACTTTTTTATCCATAATCTTAAACCACAACGATGGTATATAGGCTGCCATAATCATTTCAGCATATCCTGATGGAAGCTGTGGGGTTCCATCAAAATGTCTTAAAGTATGAAAGCTACGGGTGGGATGTGCGTGGTGATCCGAATGCCGTTGTAGTTGATACAAAAATACATTCGACATAACTTTATTGCTATTCCAACTATGTTCAGGCGCTGTACGTTCATATTTGCCATTTTGTTTTTGTCTTAATAAACCATAGTGTTCAATATAATTAACAACTTCGAGCAAGCTAAAACCATAGACAGCTTGAATTGCCAAGAACGGAATCACTTTACGACCAAATACAGCCAGCATTATGCCGTATAAACCTGCCGTGATTGCCCATCCTTGTAATAACTCATTACGGATAGACCAAAATCCTTTACCCTATCTAGCTAATCTTTTCTTTTCAATTACAATCGCAGACTTAAGACTTCCTGTCACAGTTCGAGGTAAAAAGCGCCAAAACGACTCTCCCATTTGTGCACTTGCCGGATCTTCAGGTGTCGCCACATTTTTATGATGTCCATAATTATGCTCAACACGGAAATGTCCATAAGCAGTGGGTGCCAATACTAAATGAGATAACATTTGATTAAGTTTGTCACTTTTATGCCCAGTTTCATGTGCATTCGTTATCGCAATCCCGTTTAACATTCCTATTGAAATTGCGATCCCTAACTTATCGCTAAACGGCGTATTTTTTCTGGTATATAAATATGCCCCCACGAACATGGCAATATATTGCATGGGAATAAATGCTCTCACCAAAATTTTGTAATAGGGGTCTTTTTCAAGCCGAGCAATGACTTCCTCAGGAGGATTGCTTTTGTCATCTCCCACAATACGGTCGAGTAAAGGAATAATAACATAGACTGCAATGGGTCCCACCCATGCTAGCCCTCGCATTTTTTTTGGGGCAACACGATAAATCAGCATAGCCCCTACACCAATTGCTGGTAGAGCCGGGCTCAATAACCACAAATAACGCTTTGCATCTACCCATTGTTTCTGAAGTCTCGGATTTTTTTGAAATACATCAGCATCTGCATTTATATTCATTTTTACCACCCCATCATTTAGTTCTTTGAATTTTAGGATTTGCCTGTATGGTCTATCAAAATCAGCCGCAATCACCCCTAATCTCCGTGATACAGTTAACGGATTCATCATTTACTGAGCGGATAGATGTTTGTATGTATTTCTAGGTCATGTTTTTATCATTTAAAGCCATACCTAATACAAATTTGATTTAGATCAAATTTAATAGAACTATTTTTAGTTATTCCCAATTCAATAAAGTCTGCTCAAACATCTGAGTTAAGCCCTCATATCAAATATAAACGTTATGGAAGTTCACAATATGGATTAATGATTGATGGACTATCAGAACTATAGCTTTATCTATATTTGGCTTCGGAGAAATGTGCTGGGAAGTAAACTTACAATGATTTTTCAAATGCATTGTAATCAATCTACTTAGGCTAAGCTTATTATAAAATCTGCAAATGATATATCCCACTACAGCATTAAATCAAAAAATAAGACAAGAGATAAAGAGCCCACATACTCCCAAATTTAACATCCGTACACTCTGTGCGAGGTTCTTTTTAATTATGCTATATATGAATGAAGGCATCAGTCCGCGTCTGATGGTTTTGTTCACACTTTGGTAAAATTCATCAACCACATCTAATCCTTCCTCACCATGAGTTTGGCTAGTAATGATAAATTGATCATCTTCTTCTGGTACAAGCTTACCGTTATTTTCTATGTTTTTAGCAATACGATATGCATAAGTATCAACAGTATAATTGTAGGGCCTGTATCATAAATGTTTCCGATCAAATACTGTAAATAAGAAACTGCCGAAATAAAAAATCCTATGCCTGAGGGCATAGGATTTTATCTATGTAATAAATATATTCTGCAAACAGAAATACTTCCACCTTAGCTAGGGTTTAAAAACTATATATTGTTACATTGGATAGAAAAATATCAATATATTGTGTTTTCAATAAATAACATGATAATTTGTAAATAGTCATGAAAGCTTTAAGGAGGTGACACATGGCGGGTAAAAAGCAACACGTGGTTAAACGTGAAAATGGTTGGGCCGTACGAGGTGAAAAGAACTCTAAAGACACTTCTCATCATCGCACGCAGCAAGAGGCTTTCAAAGCTGCTCGTGAAATTGCAAAAAATCAAAAAAGTGAAGTTATTATCCATGGTGAAAATGGGAAAATCCGTGAGCGTAATACTTATGGTAATGATCCTTTTCCACCAGAAGGTTGATCTCAACCTTAGGTATATTAACTGATACTAAACAGGCTTATAAAAAGCCTGAGCAATTTAAAGACAATTTCTTAAGAGATAACTCATTAGTGCGCTATCTCTTATAATGAATTAATATCAATACGGATAAACTTGAACGAGACTGTGTGATATACCTGCTGTAGTATTCAGCGGCTAATGACCTAATCTTATCCCCTAATACAAAGGGCATACTACACTTTCATATTCAATGCCATGCATTCGTGGCTATTATTGTTCATGGATCATCATCTTTGGTATCCACCAATTTTGGCTTTGTTACTACATAGATTACGATGTGAATACGCTTTTGATCCAACAGATTGCATTATAAAAGGTTGCTGTTGGCTCTCCATAATTTTTCTCAAAAGAGCAAACCTCTATTTGTAAGCGATAAAAAAGCCACATTGGGAGAAATGTGGCTAAAGTTCGACTTGGATTAATTTTAAGATGCAGCGTGAAGAATAGACTTAGGCTAAATCAGCAAGCTTAAATCGAACAAAATAGTCGATCGATAATTAAAACACCATTCTTAACGCCTGTTCCAGTCCACGTTGTTTAATGTTGGCTCCCGCCCCAAACCATGCTGAATTCAATCGATGATCTCGACTCATCGCACGTCGTTCGTGGTCAACAAACTCAGTGATACTGCACAATAAACCATAAGCAGTATCTTTGGCTGAGGCTAACTCAGCCCCACGACCATGCCCATTAAACATGGTCATCACTTTAGATATAGCACGTCCATTTGGTTCTGCTTTATTGTCAGCTTTGGATGAATGGGTGGATTGAGATCTTGCCACATTACGATAGAACTGAATGATATTTTCATCCTCTTCGGAAATGCTCAGATTCGTATTATTGAACACGGCATCAAAGTAGGCTGCTGCTTCCTGTTGGGTGACTTTACGTTGACTGAGTTGCTTCATTTCATACATATGTTCATCCCATGCACGAACTGAAATACCCAATTGCTGTTTGATTTTTTCTGCATCGAACTTGGTACTGTGGGGAACTTTCACCACACCAGCACTGCTGTTTTGCCCACGTAAGGCAATCGCCAAGGTGTTATTACACACCACACGAATCGAAGTAAATTGTGCCGTGGTCGCCAGTGTGCCATCACATGCGGTCGCCAACAAAATATAGCTGTTACTCACATCCTTACCTTTTAGTGCTGCCGATTGTCCTGTTCTTGCCAATGCCCAGAACTTACGTCCACCTTTGAGTACACCCGCCGTTTCCAGCTCAAAGCCTGATTGCTCGGTCAGGTCTCGGTAAAACTCAAGAATCTCTTTAGGCTGTACTTCTTGATAACGCTGACTCACCACCGATAATGGTGCATGAGTATCTGAACGATAAAGCACGCGTTGTTCCTCATAAGGCATCAGGATATTTTGCCCCCGTTCATTCTTTGCCATATAACTAACATTAGATGATTCTATTCGCCAGTCCATACCCGCTTGCTGTGCCCAGACTTCAATCGGCTGATTTTGAGGGAGTTGATTGCCTAGACCATGCCAAGGGGTTTGACCAACGAATGCCATTGTTTCAACGAAATGTGCCATGATTATTTTCCTATTAAGTGATTTAAATAATTTAAATGCTGTAAAAGATGAGAATTACTCGAAGCCTGATTGCTGGATTTCAAAATGTTCCAGACATTGCTCACACTGGTAATGCAGGGACACCATATTGTCTTGATGCTGGACGTAGAGCAGAAACATTCCACCGATCACCAAGCCAACAAAGCCACCTACCAAAGGA